>TARA_B100000686_G_scaffold25683_1_pt1 | contig 11493 bp, 9 predicted proteins | sample TARA_B100000686 | Tara Oceans TARA_B100000686 (sample SAMEA2622733) | marine metagenome | biome: marine biome (ENVO:00000447); feature: marine epipelagic mixed layer (ENVO:xxxxxxxxx); material: "saline water (ENVO:00002010), including plankton (ENVO:xxxxxxxx)" | depth 150 m
TGATCAGTTTTATGTGCATATTAGGCGATATGCTAGTAATAATTGTGTATAGTTATTTCTTGTTTGCCAAACAACAAAGGGTGATAAATTTTCCATGTCTATTAATGGGTTGAGTCATACAACGGATGTTTTGAAAAGAGTCAGGAAAGAAAAAGGATTGACTCAGAAAGATGTCGCGCGAATTGTTGGAGTGAATCAAAGTGTGATTTCAAGGATCGAAGCTGGTGAAATATCTGCTAGCAACAGGATTGCTGAGGGGCTTGAAGATATATATGGAATTCCAATAGTGGAGGCATTGCTCTACAGAAAAAGTTGGCCTGGTGAACCCCAAGAGGTTACAGATATAAAGCAATTAATAGATCGCTACCAAACTGTTTTAAGTGAATCTGGCATAAGTGCGATTAAAGCTTATGTTGAGCATATCGTTGGGTTGTCTAATGAATCTTCTTTTACCTCAGAAGGTCCCAAGATACCGAAGCAGAGTTTATGGGGAGGAGATTGGAGCTGGGGACCACGTGAAATGGAGAGATATATTACTTCTGAATGTGCGCCAGTGATGACGTGGAATAGGATATCGATACATCGTTCCTATCCCATCAATGTAAAAGGTGAAGAAGTCCTGAAGGGAGAAATATATGTGGAAGGCCATAAAACCTCAGGGACACCTTTGTTTTCATTTTTTCTTGACCAAATTGATGACGGGGGAATATTCACAGGGGAGGATTTTAAACCGGTTAACCAAGTAATAGACGACTATTTTAAAAATGTAATCGTTGTTAGGGTGGCTCTTCCGGGTACGGTAGAAAGAAACGTATCCGTGTTAATGAGTGGTGATGGTGAATATGGGTTGAATGACTACTATTATTTGGATGCCGTTGTCAGAAGTTATCTTCAACGAAAAGGTGAACTTGGTCAATCACGGTACGATGTCGAAGGTTTCGGGACGAGAGCTTAGTCTAATTCTCCTCTATAGGCCTTGTAGGCCATTTCCACCACTTGGGGAATCCTGTCCTGGTTTGCGAAGACAGAGAATTTTCCAACATTGACATCTTTAGCTGCCTGTTCTTCGCTCTTTCCATTGTCGAATGATTGTTTTATTTCATCATGTAACAATTTTAAGAGATCTTTGGCCTCATCAAATTCTTCCTTTCCGCCGATAGGGCCATGACCGGGGACAAAGGTGTCGGCATCTACAGTTTCTACTTTTTCCAAAACATCTACCCATTTGGAAATGTGACCATCTGGGAATGCAGGGATAGTTTTATTTACCGCTAAGTCGCCTACGAACAAAACTTTTTCTTCCGGCAAATATAGCAATATGTCACTGTCTGAATGCGCTCTACCGTGGTATGACATTCTTATTTCTCGATCCCCTAGCCAAATAGACATCTGATCTTTGAAGGTAACGTCAGGTAGAGTTTTGTCTATACGTTCAAGTTCTGGTCGTAAAGCCTCCCGCGCCCAATATCTTGAAAAATTTGCATCCCATTTTGTGTCGAGCTCAAATCTGCAATTTTCATGCCCTAAAATTGGAGCGGGCAGGAAATATTGGTTTCCATAAACATGATCTCCGTGGAAATGGGTGTTAACCACAAACTTTATTGGTTTGGGTGTAACGTCTTTTACAACGGTTAAAAGTTTAGAAGCTAAGGTTGGAGTCATCAGAGTGTCGATTAGTATTACACCGTCGTCCCCCACGATAAACCCGGCGTTTGTTGCACAGTTTTCATTTATCCATGCGTAGACCCCTTCTGCAACTTCTATTACACCTGATTCGTAATCCATAATAGCTCCCTAAATTATTGTTCCTTGATCTTGGAAGTTTGCGATATCATCCCATGAATATCCAAGAGTTTCGGTTAATATTTCCTCTGTGTGTTGCCCTAGCTCTGGGGCAGGCATTTTGGTTTCAATTGGAGTCTCGCTGTACTGGAATGGAGTCTGTAAGTATTTGACGGGTCCAAGTGCTGGATGTTCAAAATCCACTATATAGTTGTTTTGGATAACTTGAGGATCTTCCGGTAGGTCCCATACATTTTGTACTTTTTCCCAGATTATGCCTTCGGTGGCCTCCATCCTATCAATCCAATAAGTTCTTGGTCTAGTTATAAAAACATCATCAAGCTTTCCTATCAATTCGATCTTGTTTTCGGTTCGGACTGCCATATTGTTGTAACGCTCATCGTGACCTAATTCGGGCCTCTCAATTGCTTCACAGAATGCTGGCCAATATCTATCACTTTGATTCATTGCAAATGCAATCCATTGGTCATCTGAGCATTTGTAACAGTTCCATAAAGGATTTCTGGCGCTTTGCCTTTCTTGGCCTCCAGGTTCATTGCCTGTGAGTAGTGCCATTCCATAACGATTACCACCTAACCACATCATGCTTCCCAAATGTGAAACATCAACTTTCTGACCTTGACCGGTCTCCTTTTGGCTGACAAGTGCACCCAGTATCCCATTACAGAGCATGATCCCAGCTATTTGATCGGCCACACTTTGTAGGTTATAAGGATTTCCATCGTTTGGTCCTGCCCACCATAAAGATCCAGACCTTGCTTCGCCTGTGTAAGCAAATGCTGGCTTGCCTGAGTCTGGTCCGTTGGGTCCGTATCCTGTTGCAGATCCGTAAATTAGCTTTGGATTAATTTCCCTTAAATCTTCGTAACCTAGTCCCAATCTCTCCGCTACACCTTTCCTGAAATTTTGAACAAAAACATCAGATTCTTTGACGAGTTTCCTCATGATTTCTTGTCCTGACGGTTTTTTTAAATCCAATGAAAGACTTTTCTTCTGACGATTTAAGGATTCAAAATATGCATTTAAACCGCCCGGTAATGCCGAGGATGACCCGCTGACAGTGTGAAACTGACGAGCATGGTCGCCATCAAGGGATTCAACTTTAATGACCTCTGCACCCAGGTCCGCAAGCATCATTGAACATACGGGACCAAATTGCCACATGGTCCAATCAATCACTCGGGTTCCAGATAAGGGTCCATGGGGTTTAGTTGAACTTGTCATTTGTAATTCCCTTATGAAAATTCAGATTTCGGACTATTACGGTATCCATATGACTGCAGGAGTCTATTTGGAATAGCCTACTCCGTCAAATTTGCACTGGATTTGGGGCATACTTAATTATCGCCTTCTATTAATATTGTCTAACAAATGGAGAAATTAATGACTGATTCATCTTTTACGATAGTAGGTGAAAACATACACACAACAAGAGTTCTTCGGACTGATGGGAAACGGGTGACGAAGGATGAAAATGGTACAGAAGTCGTCAACTATAGGGATATAAATGGGAATATATCCTTTATGCATATACCTGATTCCTTCAAAGACACCCAGGTTTACAAGCAGGGTAGGGTGAAGCATTTTATGATAGCCGTGACTCTTGGTATGTCAGATTCTGCCGAGGAACGGATCCAAGGAGAAAATTATATTTTGGCAGAGATCCAGCGCCAAGAAAGGAAAGGAAGTGACTTTCTTGACCTAAACGTCGACGAGATTTCTTACAAAATTGATATTCAAAAGGCTGCTATTGCCTGGTTGGTAGATTTCTATTCTGCTAGAGCTAAAGTCCCTCCCAGTATTGATTCATCTAGTGAGGAGATAATTCAATGCGGTTTGGAAACATATAAAAACCTTGGATCAACTCAGGGTTCACCGATGGTCAATTCAGCTTCACTAGAAAGGGTATCGGTGCTAGATCTCGTAGCAGGAACTGACTCTTCAGTAATCGTGACGGCGGCTGGATCAGACGCTATGCCCAGCGAGGTTTGGGATAGGGTTTCCAACGTTTCTCAAATGATTGAAGAATGCTTGCAGAGGGGAATTCCCAGGTCCAAAATATACGTGGACGCTCTAGTATTTCCGATTTCAGTAGATCAAAATTTTGGTAATCATTATCTTGAATCCGTTACTGAAATACGTCGGCAGTTTGGGAGTGAAATCCATATAACTGGTGGGTTAAGTAATGTTTCTTTCGGGCTTCCTTTGAGAAGATTGATTAACGACACTTTTATAAGGCTTTCTATCGAGGCAGGAGTGGATTCTGCGATCCTAAACCCCGTAGAAAGTGACCTAGGACGTATTTTCGACTTGGATATGGAATCTGAACGAGTTCAAACGGCAATAAATATGCTTACTGGGAAAGATGAATATTGCATGGATTTTCTAGGCAAATACAGAGAAGGTCGACTTTCTGTTTCTTAGCCAAAATAACATCTTCGAATCTCATCGTAATTAATAAAAATACAGAGCTTTTGACATGTGCAGAGTGATTGGTATACTCATGGCTACCAAAAGGCTCAAAATGCAAGAGTCAAAAATGAGACTGAAAATGAGACTGGAGGAGGAACAACTATGACTACAGTTCACTCAAGGCAGGAGGCTTTATTAATGGCCCATCTATTGAGAAGGGCTGGGTTTGGAGCAACGCCATATGAGATGGAACGAGCTCTTGGAATGGGCTATGAAGCGGTCATTGATGAACTATTGAATCCGGATCACCCAGATGTGATTCCTGACGATTTGATTAGAAGGTACCATGTTGATCAATCTGACCTTAGAAATGGTGGAGGGGCTCATTGGGTCTATAGACTAGTTATGACGGATACCCCGCTGCGAGAAAAAATGTGTCTGTTCTGGCATAGAGTTTTCGCTACGGGTACCACTAAATTGATTCAAAACAGGGTAGTTACAAATCAAATAGATATGTTCCGAGAGCATGGAATGGGCAGTTTTGACGATTTATTAATTGAACTGTCGAGGGACCCGGCAATGATCATGTGGCTGGATAACCAAGACAATCACGGATCGAACATTAATGAAAATTATGGAAGAGAAATTCTGGAATTGTTTTCCATGGGGGTTGGCAATTATTCTGAAGAAGATATAAAGGAGACATCCAGAGCATTCACAGGGTGGAGGGTAGTTAATCCAGACTATATGTCTATTAGGATGCGAAACAATACCGCGAGGCCCTATGGATATATGTCATGGCAGTTTGAGTATGATGAAAAAGATCATGATACGGGAGAGAAAGAAATATTGGGACAAAAAGGCAACTGGAACGGTGAAGATGCGGTAAGAATTATTTGTGAGCAGGAAGCCACTGCTAAATTTGTGGCTCGTCATTTGTACCACTATTTTGTCGCTGATGAGCTGCCAGTGCCTCAATGGCCTCACGAAGAACCTCGGGATCCCGAAGCTATAGATATTTTATGCAAGTCCTATTTTGACAATGGACATAATATAGGAGCGGTACTACGAACTTTATTTGAATCAGACTTTTTCAAAGATGCCGGTTCCAGGTATGCAAGGATAAAAAGTCCATCAGAGATGGTGATAGGTACAATGCGACTGGCTGGACCAATTGAATTACCATCTGAGGAAACCTATATGGCTGATGCTGCGTGTGCAAACATGGGCCAAGCTTTAATGCGACCTCCCAGTGTTGAAGGATGGCAGGGAGGTACAGAATGGATTAATACTGGCGCCTATGTGGAAAGGGTTAATTTCGCGGGCAGGATATTGAATAATCCTGACAAACAAGGAGTTCGCGACATAATTGGTCGGATAAAAGCTTTGTCTGATGGGATGCAGATTTCCTCCAATGAATTGGTGGACAACTGTTTAGAAGTTTTGGGACCTTTGGAGGTATTAGATACAACTCGTTTAGGTTTAAAAGATTATGCTTCTAAGTTTGGGAATCTAACTTGGTCAGACGCCACATCTAGTGACGATTTTGATCGGGCAGCGGTGGCCATTATACAACTCGTCGTATCTAGCCAAGAATATCAGACGGTCTGAGACAACAAGGACAGGAGATAGAAGATGACAACAACAGCTTTTGAATTGAAATACGTGACCAATGTGGGATTTTGTGCTGATTTTGGAGGTAGAGGATTTCAACTACCTTCCTCCATGGCAATAAGGGATGATGGGGTTATCTTCGTAGTTAGTCGAGGTAAATCTTCGACTAAAGGATCTAATGGTATACAAATGGTTACCAAAGATCATGACTTTTTAGGACAGATTGGGACTTATGGGGCTGGCTTAGGGGGCATGATGTGGCCTACTTCAGTGGTTTTGGACAGCGACGAAAATTTGTATTTGTCAGACGAATATTTCAACAAAGTGACTAAATTCGATCGAGAAGGAAATCCTATCTCCGAGTGGGGAAGAAAAGGATCTGGTGATGGGGAGTTTAATCAGCCAAGTGGTCTGCTTATACGCGGAAAAGTGATGTATGTGGTTGATTCAAGAAATAATAGGGTTCAAATGTATACCCTTGACGGGGATTTCATAGGGCAGTGGGGCAGTGCAGGTGAAGGAAACGGTGAATTCAATTTGCCTTGGGGTATATGTGACGATTCTGAAGGAAACATATACATAGCAGATTGGAGAAACGATCGGGTGCAAAAATTTGATGCACAAGGGACCCATATATTGACCATTGCTGGAGGGGCTAACTCGGTTTTGGATCGTCCAGCCGATGTCGCGGTCGATTCATCAGGCACTTTGTTTGTTGCTGATTGGGGTAGCCAGCGTCTTATAGTGTTAGATCAAATGGGTAATGTATTAGAAACAAAAAGAGGTGAGGCAGATCTTAACCCTTGGTCGGTTGAATATCTGGCTTCTCAGGATGATGAGAGAAATGCAAGAGAATCATATGTCCCGGTCTACCAACCTGATACTGGAGATCCTTCTGAAATATCAGCTAGGATGGAGCCATATTTATGGGACCCAGTTTCAGTGGAATTAGATGAAGACGGTAGGGTGTATGTGCTGGAGACAGGCAGGCATCGCTTTCAAATATTTGAGAGAGTTTAAACAAAACTGGTTTTGATGTTCTTGATGGTCGTATTGCTGTCATCATATAAGGGGAATAACGGAGGAGCTTTTGACTACTACTAAGAGCAAGGCGGATCTAGGGCTAATAGCTCATCTATTAAGAAGGGCTGGCTTTGGAGCTACTCCTATGGAAATGGATAGATTTAGTGGGATGGAGTACGACGAAATAGTTGACCATCTCCTCAATTTCGAGGTCCCGGATCATATTCCTCAAGATTTCATCTCTCGATTTCATAAAGATCAGTCGGATTTGAGATTGGCGGAAGGAGCAAGAGCTCATTGGGTTTACCGAATGGTCATGACTGAAACACCTCTGAGAGAAAAGATGTGTTTGTTTTGGCATCGTATTTTTGCTACTGCAGGGACAAAACTAATACAGAACAGAGTAGTTGTGAATCAAATCAATATGTTCAGGGAAAAAGGGATTGAAAGGTTTGATGATCTTTTACTGGCCCTCTCTAAAGATCCGGCTATGATCATGTGGTTGGATAATCAAGATAATCATGGGACAAGCATTAACGAGAACTATGGCAGGGAAATTCTAGAGCTTTTTTCAATGGGCGTGGGTAACTACAACGAAGATGACATTAAGGAAACTGCTAGGGCTTTCACTGGCTGGAGTGTAGTAAATCCTGAATACATGTCAATTAAGATGAGAAACAATACTGTACGACCATACGGGTATATTTCCTGGCAGTATAAGTATGATCCTGAGGATCACGACGATGGCGAAAAAACGATTTTGGGTGAAACGGGTAATTGGAATGGAGAGGACGCAGTTAGAATTATATGTGAGCACAAAGCTACGGCCGAGTATATTGCACGCCATTTATATCATTTCTATGTAGCTGACGAAGTCCCGGTTCCTCAATGGCCTCATGAATCACCCAGAGATCCCAAAGCTATTCAAGCTATGGTCGATTCTTACTTTCGGAGTGAGCATAGTATCAAGGCCATGCTAGAAACTATGTTCAAATCTGAGTTTTTCAAAAACCAATCTGTTAGGTACGCCAGGATAAAAAGTCCTGCAGAGATGGTGGTAGGTACCATGAGGCTTGCAGGCCCCATTCAGCTTCCTTCAGATGAGACTTATTACGCCCAGGCAGTATGTTCTAATATGGGACAAGCTCTGCTAGGCCCTCCTAGTGTAGAAGGCTGGCAAGGTGGTAACGAATGGATAAACACTGGTACCTATGTTGAAAGGATAAATTTCGCATCCAAAATATTGAATAACCCGGATAAATTAGGGGTTAGAAACATAATTGACCGGATAAAAATTAATGTCGGGACTAATACCGTTACCTCCGATGAACTGGTATCTGCTTGTCTTGAAGTTCTCGGGCCTGTAGATGTCTCAATTACGACTGAAAATAGGTTGAAGGAATTCGCTGCTAAGTATGGAGAATTAGTCTGGCAAGACAAAGCATCTTCAGAGGAATTTGATAAGGCAGCTTTATCTGTGATTCAGCTTATTGTTTGCACCCAGGAATATCAAACTGCATAGTTCTATTTAGGAGGGGTAGTAAATGGTAGCTACAAAATTTGGGCTTAAATATAGTTCTAATATAGGGTTTGCTACTGACCAGGGGGGACGAGGATTTCAGTTGCCTGCTCATATCGCCATGAGAGAGGATAAAAGGATCTTCGTTGCTAGCAGAGGAAGGGGACCCACAGTTGGTGTGCAGATGGTGTCAGGAGAATTTGATTTTTTTGGAAAGGTGGGGTCACAAGGTAAATCTGAAGGTCAGATGCTGGAACCAAGCGCCATCGCTTTTGACTCTGAACAAAACATGTACGTTTCAGATGAAAAACTGGATCGGATTACCCGATTTGATCCGGAAGGAGAACTTATAGATTCTTGGGGCGTTTCAGGGGAACTAGCAGGTGAACTTAGTCGTCCAACTGGGTTACTAATTGTTGATGACATAGTTTATGTGAGTGATGCAATGAATCATAGAATTCAGCGCTATCACACCGACGGAAGGTATATAGATCAGCTTAACTCGGGGACAACCTCGGAATCCCAATTAAATTACCCTTGGGGTCTTACTGCCGGCATCAGAGATGATATTTATGTGGCTGATTGGGGAAATGACAGAATTGTTAGATTTGGTATTGATGGAGAAGTAATATCTACTGTATCGAACGGTATTGGTGCTGAAATAGCACTTAATAGACCAGCTGATGTTGCAGTAGATGCTGAAGGCAACCTTTATATTGCTGATTGGGGCAACCAAATTTTCCAAGTTTTTGATGAGAACAATGGATTTTTGTATATGAATAGAGGTGAGGCAGATCTCAACGAATGGGCTCTTGAATATTTCGAATCTCAGCAGGACGAGAAACGAGCAAGGTCCAGTTATGTCCCAGTTTTTGAGACGGATACGGAAGATGTCAGGGAGATATCAGCGAGAATAGAACCATATTTTTGGGACCCGTGCTCGATAATGGTTGATGGAGATGGGAGAGTCTACATCTTGGAAACTTGTAGGCATAGATTTCAAATTTTTGAAAGAATTTAATACAATTACGATCATACAAGGAATAGGAGAATATTATGGGCGATAAAAAGATAGTGGTGGTTCAGTTATCTGGAGGCAACGATTACCTTAATTGCGTGATCCCTTATGATAATCCACATTACGTAGATAATCGACCCAATGTACGTATCACGGAAGATAGGGTAATACCTATTGGAGATGGCTTGGGGTTCAACCCGGTAATGAGTCCTATAAAAGATTTGTATGATCAGGGCAAAGTTGCTGTCATCCATGGAGTTGGATATCCGGAGCCTAATAGATCTCACTTCAGATCAATGGATATATGGCATACTGCGGAACCAACCAAGGTAGGTAACGAAGGCTGGTTGGGGAACGCCATAAATCAAATGTACCCAAAACATGACAATGTTGTAGCCGCTGTTAATTTTGGAGCAGGGTTACCTAGAGCACTTGTATCTCATGGTGCACCAGTTGCGTCAGTGACAGACTTGAACACCTACGGCCTAATGAACCACGTCACTGAACTTGATCAACGAAATGAAGCTCTACAAGCCTTTAAAGATATGTATTCTCAAGCTATAGGTAGCGGACCCGTTATGGACTATCTTAGCCAGACCGGCCTCGATGCATTGAAAGGTGCAGAGATTATAGGAAGTGTTACTGAGAAGTATTCGTCAGATGTTGAGTATGCAGAAAACTCATTTGCCAAGGCAATGAAAGGAGCAGCCCAGGTTTTGCAGGCGGATATAGGTACTCGGATTTGCTATACGCAACATGGTAGCTTTGACGCACATACGAATGGGATCGCCCTTCAGGAAGGTTTACTCACAGATGTTTCTGGTGGGATATACGATTTCTACGACGACATGAAGAGAGCCAATAAAAGTGACGATGTCATAATGTTTGTTTTCACAGAATTTGGACGTAGAGTTAAGGACAATGGTAATGGTACAGACCATGGGTCTGGAGGAGTGGCATTTGTCATTGGTGATCAAGTAGAGGGAGGACAGTACAGTGATTATCCCTCTTTGGCACCAGACCAACTTTTAGAGGGTGACTTGAGGTTTAATTTAGACTTCAGAAGCGTCTATACAGAAATATTAGAAGATTGGTTAGAAATAGATGCTAGGCCAGTAGTAAAAGGCGAATATGAGAAAGTTGGCTTTTTAAAGAATTAGTTTACTAAGGCGTTTTGAAGGTCCTCAGCTGCCGCAAAGCAGCTGAGGACCTTTTTTTTATATTGCTCTTGCTTCGATCCAGTCGATGTCTACTTCAATGCCAAATCCTGGAGCATCGGAAGGTTTTAATCTACCGTTCTTTATCACAGGGGTTCCCGGTAATGCGACCATCTCCTCTAGTGGTACTCCAGGCGGCGAAACACCCTCGGACCTTTCTCCCCATGGAATGACTGGCATAGCATATGCTAGATGCTGTCCATACGGATAGTTCATACCTGCATGTCCTATTACAGTTAGGCCATGGGCTTCAGCGATATGGCAAATTCTTACGCTCGCTGTTATTCCTCCTACCCACTGGACATCTGGCTGCAGTATATCTACGAGACCCCTCCCCGCTGCATCTGCAAATGGGTGTATTGTGTACCAGTGTTCGCCGGTAGCTAAAGTCTGTGCAGGAACTCTTTGTCTTAATTTAGAATAGCTATCCATATCTTCAGGGAGCATGTAATCTTCTAACCACTTGATACTGTATGGCTTGAGTGCCTCTGAGACACGGACCGCATATTCTATATTGGAAGACATCCATGAATCGACAGCTAATTCGATATCAGGACCTATTTGTTCTCTGGTCTTAGCCACTATCTCGACATTTTTGTTTAGACCTTCCAAACCTTCATCAGGACCATGTCTCAAAAATACTTTCACTGCTTTGAAACCCAATTCAAGGAACCAGTCCATATAGTCGCTAGTTTTGTATTTCAGCATAGTGTTGGAGGCGTAGCAAAAAATATCATCTTTCACTGGGCCTCCTAGAAGTTCGTAGACTGGCTTCTTTAAAAGTTTTCCTTTGAGATCCCATATAGCATTGTCAACGGCACTAATTGCATAGCTGACAACTCCTGCAGTTCCATATGGTGAGGATGATCTCCGCATCATATCCCATA
>TARA_B100000686_G_scaffold59537_1_pt1 | contig 11491 bp, 13 predicted proteins | sample TARA_B100000686 | Tara Oceans TARA_B100000686 (sample SAMEA2622733) | marine metagenome | biome: marine biome (ENVO:00000447); feature: marine epipelagic mixed layer (ENVO:xxxxxxxxx); material: "saline water (ENVO:00002010), including plankton (ENVO:xxxxxxxx)" | depth 150 m
CCCCAGGGGCGGATGATCTTTCCTTACCTCACTGTAGAGGAAAATCTTCTTGCCGGGATGGAGACCGTCGAAGAAAAAACCATTCCAGATTTTGTCTATGATGTTTTCCCGGTGCTGAAAGAAATGCGCAGTCGCCGCGGTGGTAATTTATCCGGCGGACAGCAGCAGCAACTCGCGATTGCACGGGCTCTTGTCAGCCGCCCGAAAGTGTTTTTGCTTGATGAGCCTACCGAAGGAATCCAGCCTTCAATTATCAAGGATATCGCGAAGACCCTGAACGAATTGCGGGCGGAACTCGGCTTCGCGCTGCTCGTGGCGGAGCAGGCTTTGAGTTTTGCCCTAGACACCGCAGACCGTTTTCTCATTATCGAACGGGGTCGTATCGCCCATGAAGCCACTCGCGAAAACGTAGATGAGGCCGAGATCAGGTCGTACCTGACCATTTAGTTTTGGGGCTTTGGTTCGGCAGGCCCCTCATTTTCCGGGTGGGCTCGAATAGGAGGGTTTGTTGGCGCTGAAAATTTATGGGATTGTCGGGTATCTGAGTGATCCAGATCTCGGTGAGGCACTTCACTCTCTTCAGCATCAGGGTCAAGTCGAGAACCTGTTGGTCCAACCTCAAGATATCGCACGACATCGCTTGCGGGCAGTGACTGATCAGGGGACTGAGTGTCAGATCGTGATCCCTCGTGATCAACGCCTGGGAGATGGGGCTATCCTTTGGTTGGATTCGGAGCGGGCGATTATAGTGAGGATTGATGAGCAGCGATGGCTAAAACTCTCCCCATCATGCACCGCAGACGCGCTTGAGTTAGGTTATTTTTGTGGCAACCTTCACTGGCGCGTCCGTTTTGAAGACGGAGTAATTCTGATAGCGCTGGAAGGTCCAGAAAATGATTATCTGGACCGGCTTGCGTTGTTTATTAATTCGGGGCGAGTCAGGAAGTTGTCAAGTGAGTAATTCGGACCTTAGCCGGGAGCTATTGAGCACCCTTCAGTATGGTGACAGTTTTTTCCCAACAGGGGCAACGTCGACTTCGAACGGACTCGAGGCGCTCGTTGACGATGGCGTCGTGGCAGACGCACATACACTCGAGCGATTCATTGGCGGTCAGCTTCGATGGCGATGGCATCCGTTTGAGAGACCCTTCCTGATATCGAGCCACCAAGAAAGTCAACATCTACAGAACGTTGCTTCACTGGATCAACTGATTCATGCTCAGTCGCTTGCTACTGAAGCAAGAGAGGGCTCAATCCGGACGGGAAGGGCGTTGTTGAGAATGCACGTGGGTATAAAAACGCCTGGAGCATTGGAGTATGAAAATTTGGTTGTGGCAAAGGGCGCGCATGGCCATAACGCCGTTGTTCAGGGATTGGTTTGGAGTCGGTCTGGCGTGTCAACGGCTCAATCCGAGCTGATCTCAGCGCATACTTTCTGTGTGACTTATCTCGGTGCCGCAATCCGGTTGGGTATTGTCGGGCACCAAAATAGTCAGAGTATCCTCGTGCAGCTGCACGAGAGTATTCAGGAACTGGTTCAGGTGCCACCGGCTCAAGTAGATGTCGTGACTTCATTTTGTCCAGAGCAGGAAGTCGCGATGATGCGCCATGAGAAGCTTTCGTCCAGGCTTTTCTTAAATTAAATTTGAAATAACTGTTCAAGGAGGAAGCGATGCTGCTCACACCGACAGAGATGGAACGATTGGTCATCTTTTCCGCGGCGGAGCTCGCCCGAAAACGGCGGAACAAAGGATTGGCGCTGAATCACCCCGAGGCAATTGCGTTGATCAGCGACGAGATTCTTGAAGGTGCTCGAGAAGGTCGGAGCGTTGCCGAATTGATATCGTTCGGTTCGACGATCCTGACAACAGATGATGTGATGCCCGGGGTTGCTGAACTGATGCCAATGATTCAGGTTGAGGGTACATTTCCTGACGGTACGAAACTGGTCACGGTGCACGATCCTATCCGTCAGGGAAGTAAGGCGACCGAAGAAGCTTACAAAACCCCCGGCGAGTTAATTCCTGGTGAAGGTGAGATCGAAATTAACAAAGGCCGCTCGAAGACCACGCTGCGCGTCGTGAATACGGGAGACCGTCCGGTACAGGTAGGCAGCCATTACCACTTTTTTGAGACCAATCGTGCGCTGGATTTTGATCGTGAGGTCTCCTACGGTATGCATCTTGATGTACCTGCTGGAACTGCGGTGCGGTTTGAGCCGGGAGAAGACAAGGAAGTCACCCTCACGCAGTTCGGCGGCACGCGTGAACTGTTCGGTTTAAACGGACTGACTAACGGTTCCGCGGATAGCGAAATTCAGAAGTCCGCAGCGTTGCAGCGGGCGCGCAGCAAGCAATTCAAGGGGGTGTGAAGCTATGGCCACGATGACACGGAAAGAATATGCCGAGATGTATGGTCCCACTAAAGGGGATGCGATCCGGTTAGGCGACACCTCCCTGATTGCAGAGGTCGAACATGATTACGGGGTTCCCGGAGATGAATGTCTCCATGGGGGAGGTAAGACACTGCGTGATGGCCTGGGATTAACCCCGGGGTACGACAGTGCGATGGGTTCCCTAGATATGCTGCTTTGCAACGCGTTGGTCATTGATCCGGTGTTGGGCATCGTCAAGGGAGACGTCGGGATCAAGGACGGTCGTATTGTCGGGATCGGCAAGGCGGGCAATCCAGCCACTATGGATGGTGTTGACTCAAACCTGATCTGTGGTGCTGCGACAACAGTCCGAGACGCCGAGGGATTGATCGCCACACCAGGGGGGATTGACGTTCACGTGCATTTTGACAGTGCCCAACTTTGCGAACATGCCATCAGTTCAGGAATTACAACCATGCTGGGTGGATCACTCGGGCCAATTACCGTTGGTATCGACTGTGGGGGTGCGTGGAACGTAGGGAAAATGCTCCAGGCGGCAGAGCACTGGCCCATCAATTTTGGATTCCTGGGTCGTGGAAATACTTCAAAGCCACGATCGATCTACGATCAGATTCGGGGCGGTTGTTTTGGCCTCAAGATTCATGAGGATTGGGGAGCGATGCCGGCCGTTATCGATACCTGTCTCGGGGTTGCTGATGAGTTGGATTTCCAGGTTCAACTGCATACGGATACGCTCAATGAGAGCGGCTTTGTGGAGGACACGCTCGCCGCTATTAATGGCAGAACGATTCACATGTATCACACGGAAGGAGCAGGTGGAGGCCATGCGCCCGATATTATTCGTGTTGCAGGAATAAAGAACTGCCTCCCATCTTCCACGAACCCGACGAACCCGTACACAGTGAATACGTTCGATGAGCACTTGGATATGACCATGGTGTGTCATCACCTCAGCCCTTCAATTCCGGAGGACGTTGCCTTTGCAGAGAGTCGTATTCGCTCCCAGAGTATCGCAGCCGAGGATATTCTTCATGACCTGGGTGCCATCTCGATGCTGGGCTCCGATAGCCAGGGAATGGGACGGATCAACGAGGTGATTTGCAGGACATGGCAGTTGGCTTCAAAAATGAAAGATCAGCGCGGTCGGTTGGAACAGGAACAGACCGTACACGGAGATAACGAACGGATCAAAAGGTACATCGCGAAATACACCATCAATGCTGCACGCGCTTTCGGGATTGATCCCTATGTCGGGTCTTTAGAGCCGGGCAAGATGGCAGATGTGATTCTATGGCGGCCCGGGTTTTTCGGCATTAAGCCCGAGTTGGTTGTCAAAGGCGGGTTCATCGTCCGTTCGCCGATGGGAGACAGCGCCGCGTCCCTGATGACTTGTGAACCACTACAAATGCGGCCGCAGTGGGGTGCGTTTGGGTCAGCTCCCGCGTCTTTAAGTGCGTGTTTTGTGAATTCACTCGCAATTGAGAACAATCTGTCTGAGAGTCTTGGCCTGCGCAAACAGTTGTTGCCAACGGGTCCGACGAGAAAACTGAACAAACAACACATGCTACACAACGATCTTTGTCCCGCGATCGAGGTGGACCCCCAGACCTTTGATGTTTCCGTGGACGGTCAGGTTGCCTATTGTGAGCCTGCTGAGACTCTGCCGCTGACCCAGAGGTATATGCTCAGATGACCGAACGGATTGATCTTCACCAGAGCGCTGCACGAATTGGAATTGGGGGGCCCGTTGGATCGGGAAAGACAGCGCTGGTCGAGAGGCTGATCCCCGCTTTTCATGACGCGGATTATGAAGTGGCTGTGGTGACGAATGATCTGGTCACCCGTGAAGATGCAGAGCGATTGAAGCGGGGCGGCCTGATTGATCCCGCACGTGTAATGGCAGTCGAGACAGGAGCTTGTCCACATACCGCAATTCGGGAAGATCCTACGCTGAACATACAGAGTGTTGAGGAGCTATGTCTTCTGTATCCGGGTCTAGCGGCAGTGTTACTTGAGAGTGGTGGGGATAATCTTGCCTCGACTTTCTCGCTCGAACTCGTTGACTACTGGATGTTTGTTATTGATGTTGCCGGGGGTGACGACATTCCCCGCAAAAAAGGTCCTGGGGTGATTAAGTCTGATCTTTTGGTCATCAATAAGGTCGATCTTGCGCCGCATGTCGGAGTGGATCTCGACAGAATGCGTGCGGACGCAGAGGACGTCCGTGGCGGAAGACCTGTCATTATGACCAACTGCTTGAAGGGCGAAGGAGTGGGTGAGGTCCTTGAGCAGCTGAGACGTGATGTTCTCTTTCATTAGTGCGCGTTATGGAGTCCACGGTTGATCATGCAAAACCTCATTTGGACCTTCGTCTGAGAACTCACTGCGATAAGACCTTTATTGATCGACAATACTCGCGTTACCCATTTCACATTTGTAAGCCGCTATATGTGGATGATCATCCTGGCGGCATGGCAACGCTATATGTTCAATCGACCGCTGGTGGAATCTTTGCAGGCGACCGGTTAAGTGTTCGCATCTGCGCTCAGCCATACAGCCAGGTCCATCTGACTTCGCAGGCGTCTACGGTTGTTCATCGCATGACCGGGAGTAACGCGCTATTGGATACCTCGGTGCAGATCGAAGACGGCGCGCTGGTTGAGTATCTTCCGGACCCTCTGATTCTCTTTCCGGATTCGGATCTAACCTCTCGCCTCACGGTTCGGCTCAATGGGCGCTCAGCGGCGATTTTCTGTGATTCATTTCTGATGTATGACCCTTATCACCGGGGGGACCACTGTTCTAACTTTACCAACGAGACGTCGGTGTATAGTGCCGATAATCAACTGCTGTGTCGTGATAGAACCTCTGTTTCGGGTTCTGAGATTGCCCTTCAGACCGAGGGCATTATGGGTTCCAATATGGTAGTGGGAACCTTTTACTACCTCCATGCAGAGGAGGATGTGGGTCGAATGCTCGGCAGGCTTAATAAGGCTGTAGAAGATGTCTCGGGCGCATACGTTGGGGTATCGGCTCTCCCGAACGAAGTTGGGGTATGGGCGAGGATCATCGCTGCCGAAGTGGCGGATCTGCGCCATACGATAACGCGCCTGTGGACTGCCGCCAGGGAGAATGTGACCGGCCGTAAGCCGTTGAAAAGACGGAAATGAAAGCACCATCAAGCCTGATGATGATATCGAACTCGGCGTTAATGGTCATCGATTTTCAGACAAGCCTTGCCCTGGCGATGTCGGGCCCGGCGGCGGTTTCGACCAACATTGACGCGACTGGTTCAGTCGGCAATCCAACAAAGTCGTCTGGGCCGAATTTATTGTTGATCTAAAGTCTTGTACGGCTAGCCGGTTGCCCGATAGGCTGTCAGCCGAATCTCTGCGGCAGCCTCCCGGATCGGTATTAGGGCCTGATACTCAGGGGACTCGTTCCAGCGCCTGATCGAATCCGCGTCTGGAAACTCAATGATCACAAGGTCGTGCCCCTGGCCCTGCTCGCTGAGTACGGGGTCGGTTGATCCCCGGAAGAGCACCTTCGCACGATATGGTTTCAATGTCTCTGGAACCATTGTTTTGTATCGCGCCCATTGTCCTGCATCAAGGACCTGAATCTCACCAACTAGTAAACACTTCATGTCTTTAGCGTATTAATTAGGATGACAGCTTGCCTACGTCTGATTCTATCGGAGGTCTTGAAAGAGATGCTATCGGGTGCCCGGCGATATTGGCCAGAAGACGAATTCGAACAGGCATATAATGACCCCGACAGATACCGGTGAGGGTAAGTTGCGTGCGGGTTCCACAGGGCAAGGCTTACGATGAAGTTAACGTGGGCGATGAGTTCGATTATGTATTGACAATCACGGAGACTCATCTTGTCACCGCTGCGGGTCTTTTCGGTGACTTCAATCCGTTGCATGTAGATGAAACGTTTGCGAGTCAATCCCGTTTCGGCGGACGCATCCTGCACGGCCCGTTTACCAGCGCGTTTGTTGCGGCTCCCGTCGGTATCTATTTTTCAGGAACCGCAATTGCCTATCTTGAGCACAGCTGCCGGTTTCTTGCTCCAGTCAAACCGGGCGACACGCTGCGGACGCGCTGGGAGATAACTGATATGACAGACAAGCCGAAGTTTCAGGGCGGGGTGATCGGCCTGAGTTGCCTCTGCACCAACCAGCAGGATGTTGAAGTCGCCAGTGCATCAGGCAAAATCATGGTCGCGGCGCGCGAGACCGCCGGAGACGCCTGATATGAATGACACTCTGCACGGCACGCGAATTCTGATCTACAGCCATGACTCATTTGGTCTGGGACACTTGCGCCGATGCCGGACCATTGCTCATGCCCTGGTGGATCAGTTTGTGGGTCTGAAGGTCCTGATCGTCTCGGGTTCGCCGATCATTGGCAGTTTTGATTTCAAAAGCCGGGTGGATTTCGTACGGATTCCGGGCGTGGTCAAGCTCCGCGGCGGCGACTACACCTCTCTTTCAGATCATATTGACCTGTCGCAGACGCTTCAGTTGCGTGCTTCAATCATGGAGCAGGCGGCCGATACCTTTGCTCCCGATCTTTTTATTGTAGATAAGGAGCCGTTAGGACTCCGGGGAGAAGTCACCCAAACCCTTGAGAAGCTGCGTGACAAAAAGGTGCCGACTGTATTGGGACTTCGCGATATTCTGGACGATCCCGTGCTGCTGAATCAGGAGTGGAACCAGCGCGGCACGCCGCGAGATCTGGAAGCCTGGTACGACGAGATCTGGGTGTTTGGATCACGTTCCATGGGTAATCCGCTCTCCGAACTCGGGGTCAGTGAAGCCGCCCTACAGAGAATGGTCTACACCGGGTATCTGCGCCGAGCGGTGCCTTCGATTGCCAGGGCGCCGGTCAACCTGCCGAGTGAGCCGTTTCTGCTGGTGACGCCGGGTGGTGGGGGAGATGGGGAGACCTTGGTGGATTGGGTTTTGAGCGCGTTGGAAGAAAAACCCAGACCGGCAAAACCCGTTGTGATTGTACTCGGGCCTTTTATGCCGCAAGCCATCAGGCAACAGTTTCAATTGCGGGCCGAGGTGCTCGATCGGGTGCAGACCATCGTGTTTAACTCCAACATGGAGTTAGTGATGGAGCGAGCAGCGGGAGTGGTTGCAATGGGCGGGTACAACACATTTTGCGAAATCCTGTCGCTCGATAAACCCGCTCTACTGATCCCGCGTTCGACGCCGCGCATGGAGCAAACGCTGCGTGCCCACCGGGCTTCCTCCCTGGGACTGGTATCAATGCTGGACGGCGATGGTGATCGGTCCGCTGAGGCTATGGCACAGGCTTTGCGCAGGCTGGAGCGCCAGCCGCTGCCTTCCGCCGCGGGAGCAGACCAGATCCTGTCGGGGCTTGAAGTGATCTGCGAGCGTACCAGTGGCCTGCTTTCTGAGAAAACATCCAGACATCGCGATATCGCCTGAACTCGCGGTGCCGGGCCGGCGCTTTGATTCTTTTCTACGTTCAACATCTGCTGGGTATCGGCCACTTTCGCCGGACGCTTGCCATTGCCGAGGCATGCCAGAACGAGGGAATACAGGTCGAGGTGATCAGTGGCGGGATGCCCGTTGAGGTGCAACCAGTATCGTCTGTTCGGGTGCACCAGCTCGAACCGCTGCAAAGTGCTGATCTTTCCTTTTCGAGAATTGTGGATCGTCACGGCGAGCCTCTAAACGAAGCTTTGGAAACAGTGCGTTCGCAAGAACTACTTCAGCTTTTTCACGACTTAAGGCCGAAGGTGCTGGTAACGGAATTATTTCCTTTTGGCCGAAGGCGGTTTCAGTTTGAACTTCTGCCTTTGCTGGAAGCGGCACGGGCTGCAGGAACACCTGTGTTGTGTTCTGTCCGGGATAGCATCCAAAAGCACTCGAAAGCCCGTGAAACAGAGACCGCGGGCTGGCTTCGCCGGTATTTTGAAAAGGTGCTCGTCCATGGCGACGCGCAATTCCTGCCCTTAAGTGACTCCTTTGGCGAGTTCGATGCAATCGCCGACCTTGTGCTCTATACGGGCTTTGTAGACACGACCTCTTTACCCACGCGAAGTCATGAGGCTGCATTGCAGGACCACCAGGAAGTGCTCGTTTCTGCAGGCGGAGGAAAGGCTGGCGAACTGCTCTATCTTGCAGCAGCGGAAGCCAGTGCGTTGTCGACCCATTCCGATATCACTTGGCGAATTCTTGCCGGCACGTCGCCCGATCCACATTTTGTCAGTCGGTTACGCCAACTGGGTGCCAGTACTCTTACGGTGGAAGCAAACCGGGCGGACTTTCGGGATCTCTTGGGATCCTGCAGACTGTCTGTCTCGCAAGCGGGATACAACAGTGCTGTTGACATTTTATCGAGCGGTGCACCGGCGCTGTTCGTTCCCTTCGCCGGGGAAGGAGGCGAGACTGAGCAGCCTGCACGGGCGCAACATCTGTCGGCCATTCAGAGGGTCCAGGTTCTCCGGGAAGCGGAGCTCGATGGTCCAACACTAGCGGTCGAGGTGGACCGCCTGCTTGCTGGCGGCCCCCCGCGTTTTGCTCCCATCGTTTGTGATGGTGCGTCGCGTTCAGCCAAAGCCCTGAAACGCTATCTCGCCGCATGAACTCGCCGTTCCCATCAGCGGTCCAGATCAGGGTATTTGAGGTGTCTGACCAGGAACGACTCGTGCAGCTTTGGCACGACTGTGATCTGACCCGTCCGTGGAACAATCCTGAAGACGACATTCGCCAGTGTCTGGAGAATCCCTCTTCCGAACTGCTGGTGGCAGCCGCCGAAGACACGCTTTGCGGGAGTGTCATGATCGGCTGCGATGGTCATCGTGGCTGGGTGTATTACCTTGCCGTGGATCCACAATATCGCCATCAGGGGATTGGGCGGGCACTCATGGATCACGCCGAGACCTGGATGCGCGCGAGGCAGGTTCCCAAAATTCAGGCCATGATCCGGCACGACAACCTCGCGGTCCGCGGGTTTTACGGTCGGCTGAACTATCGTGACGGAGATGTACAGTTGGTGCAGAAGTGGCTTAACGAGGAGACGTCCTGAGCCGGCCGTACTGGCCCATGATTTCCAGCATGGCGTCGATATCGATCGCCGCGCAGCGCTGGCCCGGCGGTCGAAGGGTCGTCATGTCTTCAGCCGCGAGAAGGGCATTGACCACAGACTCCTCAATCGCCTCGACAGCGGCCTGGTAGACCGTGTCACACAGGTCATCCCCGATCCAGGAGAAATCTGAATTGATCCGGCCCATGCGGTCAATGGGCATGGGATTGGCAGTGCTCATCGCAAGAAAGATATCGCCAGAGCCGTTACCGCCACAGGTGCCGCCTCGCGCAATACCGATGGCCCCGCGTTTTGCAAGACGCTCAAGTTGGTGCGGCATCATGGGGACATCGGTGGCAATGACCGCAATGATCGAACCCATCTCGCGCTCATGAAAAAGCGTATCGTTTTGGAGATAGCGGCCCACCGGGACGCCCAGGATAGTGAGATCTTGCCGTCTGCCGTGGTTGGCCTGAACCAGAACCCCGAGATGGAATGCCTGGTCTCCCACTGAGATCCGGCGCGAAGCGCTGCCTGTGCCGCCCTTGAATTCGTAGCAGATCATGCCGGTTCCGCCGCCCACATTGCCTTCCAGAATCGGGCCATCAGTTGCCTGATCCAGCGCCTGCCGGGCATGGACCTCAGTAACGTGCAGGCCATTGATGTCGTTCAACGTACCGTCATACGTCTCAGCGACGACGGGCATGGCCCACAGGTGTTCAGTGCCCCAATGCTCGGGATACGTGTCGATGATCCATTCGACCGCGGTCTGGTGCACCCGCCCGACACTGTGCGTGTTGGTGATCATGACGGGCCCAAGCAGATATCCGCCGTCCTGAATCCAGTGGGTGCCGGTCATCTCACCGTTGCCATTCAGGCTGTGGGTTCCGGCCCAGACCGGCTGGGGAACCGGCTCACGGCCCCGCGGCAGGATTGCCGTGACTCCGGTTCGGACCGGACCACGTCCGGTGATGAGCGGACCCTCGCCTGCCATCAGCGTCGTATAGCCCACCCTCAGTCCGGGCACGTCGGTAATGGCATTATGCCGTCCGGGCGTACCAGCAAAGTCCAAACCCAGTTCACGCGCGCGTTTTGCTGTCATTGATGGATCTCTGTGGATTCAAGAGAAATGTTGAGTTGGCTGACCAGAAGTGAGTCATTTTGGATCATGTAGAGATGTGCGCAGGGTTCGCGGAGTTTTTCGGGCGGATCATCAAACATGTCCCAGCCGGTAGCGAGACTGAGCGCTGCGCGCAGCACGCCCTTATGACAGACGACAACAGCCGGCAGCGCCTCTTCAGAAAGAGCGGCAACCCACCGGGCCAGGCGTACTTTGACGTCGCGCGGACTTTCTCCGTCGGGGGGACGAAAATCAAGGCCACGATCTTCATTGCGGCGGAAGGCTTCTGGGTCAATGGCGCGCAGTGTGTCGAGGGTGTGGCCTTCCCAGTCTCCCCAATGCATTTCCCGCAGCCCATTGACGATCTGAGGGGTATCAAATCCAAGAAGCGCCGCGGTTTCCCGGGCCCGAACAAGCGGGCTGCAAAAACACGCCCATGACTGAAACGACGCGGGAAGGGTCCAGGAACAGACTTCCTTTCGACCTGCCTCACTCAAAGGAATATCAGCACGCCCCTGGATGCGGCCCGCCTCGTTCCATTCGGTGGGCCCATGCCGGATGAAAAGCAATTCAGTCATCCGGGTGTCAGCGACCGCAGAAAACCATCAAGGGTCCGCGAGGCGCCTTCCAGCGTGTGGTGGGACAGGAACTTTTGCCGGGCGTTTTGTCCCATGCGCTCGCGTAACCCGGGATCTTCAATAAGTCGCCTGATGGCTTGTGAAAACGCGGCGGTGTTTTCAGGGTCGGTCAATATACCGGTGCAATCATCGTCAACAATGGTTGCAGTCCCGTCCGTGTGTCCCGCGACTACGGGCAACGCATGACGCTGGGCCTCAAGCATCGCCATGCCGAATGCTTCATGGATTGCCGGCCATACAAAAATATCTGATGCGTCTAGATATGGTT
>TARA_B100000686_G_C16804872_1_pt1 | contig 11483 bp, 8 predicted proteins | sample TARA_B100000686 | Tara Oceans TARA_B100000686 (sample SAMEA2622733) | marine metagenome | biome: marine biome (ENVO:00000447); feature: marine epipelagic mixed layer (ENVO:xxxxxxxxx); material: "saline water (ENVO:00002010), including plankton (ENVO:xxxxxxxx)" | depth 150 m
ATTTGGGTTAGAGATTTAGAAAGGCAATAGTCACTTAAAAGCTTGCTTTCTCACAACCTTTGGATAAAACTTTATCCTTTATGCTATTTATCGAATTGGGGAATAATCAGTTGGCTCCATTATGTGATTAATTATTTCCTTGACTAATTTCCCATTTTCTATGGATTCAGCATAAGCTTTTTTCCATACCTCATCATTACGAAAATCATCCCAGCTTTTTTGCCTGGCTTCAACACTTGGAAAAGCCAAAATATAGATAAGAGTATCTTCTTCATCCATAGGTTCCCAATAACCTATAAGTTGCATACCATGTTTAACGAAGAGACTATTTGTATGATTTCTAAATCTTGAATTAAGATCATCAAGCCTTCCCTCATGAGCAATATAGGTTCGTATTTCAAAAACTCTACCGGAAGTTGCTTGAGTTTCCGAGCTACAACTTTCTAATAAAAACATGGAAATTAGTACAAACATCAGGGACACCATTATAGATATTTTATTTTTATTAAACATTTATTAACTCCTTTTTTTTGTTTTTCCCCATGCCAGACAGGATTAAAGCTTATTACACACAACCTAGATTAAAAGGAAAAAATCCTTTAACCATTTACATAAATAATGCTCGGAAACTGCCAATTTAAAAAAACTAGCTATTTACATTAATATAAGTTTTTTTTCTTTTTACTTAAAAATTCCTTGTTATAAGTTTATTATACTTAATATATTTAGGTATTCAATTGTTTCACTTAATAAGCAGAAAGGGTTTACAAATGTTTTCTAACAAAATTTCTTTGAGATCAACGTTTTATAAGCTTGTCATGGTAAGCATGATTGGCTTCTCTTCAGCCAGTGGCCAAGTAAGTTTAGGCGCAGATGTAGTGAGTCGCTACGTTTGGAGAGGGGTTGATTTTGGAGAATCAATGAGTGTTCAACCAAGTCTCTCGTTTAGTGCTGGTGGTTTCGAGGTTGGAAGCTGGGGTTCTTATTCCTATGCACCACTTTCCTCTGGCGCTAATGAGCATGACATCTGGGCTAGCTATTCCTTTGGCTCCGTATCATTAATGCTGACAGATTATTATTTTCCAAATGGTGGTTTTGACTTTTTTGATTTTGATGGTGCGCAAGGAGATACAGCTTCTGGTGGCGCCCATTGGATCGAATCGTCAATATCCTATAGTGGATCAGAATCTTTTCCAATAAGTGTCCTGTTTGGTGCATTCATTCATAATGACCCTGAAACATCGACATATCTTGAAATAGGTTATCCCTTGTCAGTGGATGGGGCTGACCTCAGCTTTTTTGCTGGTGCAACATTAGCTGAAACTGCATTTTATGGCACGGAAGGTGCCGGTTTAATTTCAGTAGGAGTTTCAGCCTCAAAAGAAGTAACTGTTACAGAGAGTTTTGCTCTTCCCATTTCAGTTTCTTACATACTCAATCCTAATGCTCAGAGGACTTTTCTAACTTTTGGAGTTAGCTTCTAAGTATACGGTGCCATCGTAGTTTTAAAGCAAAACAATGTTACAATTAGAAAAGTTGCAGGCAGCGTTACGGACTTCCTACCCACGATGCACACTCCTATATCCCACGGTTACATTGCCTGCGACTCTCTCTAGTTCTAATAATTATTTATCAACTATAACTATAACAAGATCAATATGCGAATCACACTTTTGAACTTTCAACATTTCAAAAAAGGGGAAATAATGAAAAAAAAAGGGGAAATAATATGAACAAAAAAACAACTCTCATTGCACTGCTTCTGCTCTTTACAGGGGTGCCTCTTTGGGCTAACAGCGCTCCTTCAGCAGCGGATGCAATGTTCACTGTTAATAATACATGGATGTTGGTTTCAGCATTCTTAGTGTTTATTATGCATTTAGGCTTTGCAACTCTTGAGTCAGGACTTACTCAATCAAAGAATACTGTAAACATCTTATTTAAGAATGTTAGTATTATCGCAATCGGAATATTAACCTATGCTATATGTGGATTTAACTTAATGTACCCCGGTGAATTTAACGGTTTGTTTGGCTTCGCCGGTTTTGGAATAGCTTCCCCAAATGGTGCAGCAGGTCTTATCGAATATGCTGATGGAGCCTACACTTACTTTACAGACTTCATATTTCAGGCTATGTTTGCTGCTACAGCGGCAACTATAGTGTCAGGAGCTGTGGCTGAAAGAATAAAGCTTGGTAGTTTCTTGGCCTTTTCAACTATTTATGTTGCCTTAATCTACCCTATTGCAGGATCATGGAAATGGGGTGGCGGTTGGCTTGACCAAATGGGCTTTTATGATTTTGCTGGTTCCACGCTAGTACATAGTGTAGGTGGTTGGGCTGCTCTTATAGGTGCTATTTTACTGGGGCCCAGACTTGGTAAATATGGGAAAAATGGTGCAGTAAAGCCGATTATGGGTCACAACATGCCACTTGCTGCTATTGGAGTGTTCCTTCTTTGGTTTGGTTGGTATGGATTCAACGGAGGGTCAGTACTCTCAGCTGATCCAGGCTTAGTTTCATTGGTCTTTGTAACTACAACCTTGGCTGCTGCTGCAGGTGTTATAGGCGCAATGTTAACTTCATGGGGGATTAGTAGAAAGCCAGACCTCTCAATGATATTAAATGGCTCTTTAGCTGGTCTAGTAGGAATCACAGCTGGCGCTGATGTAATCAGCCCTATGAATGCTGTGATCGTAGGATTGCTAGCTGGTGCAATAGTGGTCGTATCAGTTATGCAACTAGATAAAATGAAAATAGATGACCCAGTAGGTGCCATATCCGTTCATCTTGTTTGTGGAATATGGGGCACCCTTGCTGTTGGAATATTTAGTCCAGATCATAGCGTGGTTACACAAGCTATAGGCGTTGTAGCTTATGGTATATTCTGTTTGATTTGTGCTACTATCATTTTCAAAGCTGTGACAATATTCATGGGACTAAGGGTCTCTGAGGAAGAAGAAATTATCGGGTTGGATATTGGTGAACACGATATGGAATCGTATGCTGGCTTTCAAATTTTTAGTGTAGAATAGGGAGAATAAATCATGAAACTAATTATTGCTGTTATACAACCAGAAGAGCTCCCTTACATCAAAGAAGAGCTCTTAAAAAAAGAGATCTACAAGTTCACTATAACTTATGCGAAAGGACAAGGAAAAGAAATTCCTGTTCAGGAGGTATATCGTGGACTTTCGCATGAAATCACGCTTCTCAAAAAAATACGGCTGGAAATAGCTGTTAATGATGAATATGTAAATGCTGTAGTGGAAGCTATAACTGCTGTAGCAAAAAAGGATGGAGACAAAGGCCGAGGGAAGATATTTATTCTTCCCATCGAGGAATGTATTCGCATCCGGACAGGTGAAAAAGGCTCAGATGCTATTGGTTAATACTTTATTCTGATATAAAGAAAGCTACATTAATAAGGCTCAGCAAGAAAACACCCTTAATTTAAGGGTGTTTTCTTTTACAACCCTTTGGAAAAGGTTGTTAGGCTGTTGGGTGAGATAGTAGAATGATCTATATTAAGACCTATTAATAAACTTAAAGATGGTCAAAATACACATCTTTCAATTTAATAAAATTGAAAGATGTGATTGTTTCAAGTCAGATGAAAAAGGTTGTTAGGCTGTTGGGTGAGATAGTAGAATGATCTATAATCGCTCTTCCTCACGAGAATAAGGTTGAATTTTCTTTAATCTCATACTTTTTTCTTTCCCAGACTCTTTACGTTCAAGTTTTTTAGAAGAAAATTTTATTTGAAAGCAATGGGAATATTTCCATTATATTTATCTAGATGAAAACAAATAATCAAATAGGGCTCCCTGAAAAACAAGGTCTTTATGATCCCACCTTTGAGAAAGATAGCTGCGGAGTTGGTTTTATTGCAAACATAAAAGGTCTTCCTAGCAGAGATATTGTTGTTGATGCTTATGAAATGCTACGAAATATGGATCATCGTGGAGCCTGTGGTTGTGAAAAGAATACAGGTGATGGAAGTGGAATACTTACAGGTTTACCAACCAATTTTATAAGAAAAATTACCGATGAAAAATTTGGGGTTGCATTAAAAGAAGATAGGCAGTTCGGTTCTGGGATTGTCTTTTTACCTCAAATAAAAAGTGAGAGAGATAAGTGTATTCGTTTAGTTGAAAATATTATTAAGGAGCAAAAGCAAAGCCTTGTTGGTTGGCGAGAAGTCCCTGTAGAAAGCAAAAAAGCAGATATAGGTCCCACCGCTCGCTCAGCTGAGCCCTATATAATGCAATTGATTGTTGAAGCCTCTGAGAATTTGGATGATGCTGATTTTGAAAGACAGCTTTATATGATACGAAAAAGAGCTAGCCATCTTATTAGATCAAACAAAAAGATTAAACAGTCTGAATTATTTTATATTTGTAGCCTCTCAAATAAAATTATCATTTATAAAGGTATGCTTACTACCAATCAACTATTTGATTATTTCAAAGATTTAAGAGATCCTGATTATAGTTCTCATATTGCTATGATTCATTCTCGTTTTTCAACGAATACTTTCCCAAGCTGGGATAGAGCGCAACCTTTCCGTTTTATGTGCCATAATGGAGAAGTTAATACTCTCCGAGGAAATACTAATTGGATGCGGGCAAGAGAAGGTACCTTACAAAGCAAACTATTTGGTGATGATTTAAATAAACTGTTCCCTATTATTGAGCCTGATAGCTCTGATTCAGGAAATTTCGACAATGTGCTGGAGTTTCTTTATATGAGCGGTCGGAGTCTTCAAGAATCGATCCTCACAATGATTCCCGAAGCATGGCAGAAGCATTCCAATATGCCTGACAATAAACGTTCTTTTTATGAGTATTATTCATGTTTAATGGAACCATGGGATGGCCCAGCTATGATTCCATTTACAGATGGAAATTATGTTGGTGCGGTCCTAGATAGAAATGGGTTGAGGCCAAGTCGATATTATCTAACACATGATGATAGAATAATTATGGCAAGCGAAGTTGGAACATTGGAACTTGACCCCGCTCTAATCAAAGAAAAAGGTCGATTGCAACCAGGTCGCATATTTCTTGTAGATTTTGAAAAGGGTGAAGTCATTACTGATGCATCAGTTAAATCTGATTTTGCTGATCGCAACCCATATGGGGATTGGCTTAATAAACAACGAATAAAATTAAATCACCTACCAAAACCCGAAAAGGTACCTGGTTTAGAAAAAGAAAGTTTAATAAGCCGGATGCAAGCTTTTGGTTATACACTTGAAACTATACAATTTATGCTTTTACCTCTTATTTCTGAGGAAAGAGATCCTGTGGGTTCAATGGGAAATGACTCATCACTTGCTTGCCTAAGCGATAAGCCCCGAATGTTATATGATTATTTTCGTCAACTTTTTGCCCAAGTTACCAACCCCGCTATTGATTCAATTCGTGAAGAAGTGATTACATCTTTAGAATGTTATATTGGACCAGAAAAAAACTTGTTAGAGCCAGAAGAGTCACATTGTAACAGGCTACGAATTACACATCCTATTTTAACAAATAGTGATTTAATGCGTTTGAAAAAAATGGACTATAGGGGATGGAAATCCCACACTATAGATATAACCTTTCCAAGATCAACTGGCTCAAAAGGGTTAAAACAAGCATTAGATCGAATTTGTAGTGAAGCTGAACAAGCTGTTAAGAAGGGTTATAGCATAATAATTCTATCTGACAGGGGAATTAATATAAACCAAGTTCCAATCAGTTCTTTGATGGCCTGCGGTATAGTGCACCATCATTTAATCAAAAAAACATTGCGAACACAAATTGGTATAGTTTTAGAATCAGGGGAAGCACGCGAAGTTCACCATCATTGCTTGCTGATCGGGTATGGAGCAGATGCAATCAACCCTTATCTTGCATTTGAATCTTTATGGTATGCCCATGATCAAGGATATACCGACAAACTAAAATTTTCCAATGATAAAACTTTAATTAATGCATATCGCAAAGGAGTGGCAAAAGGGATTCTTAAAGTAATTGGGAAAATGGGTATTTCTACTCTTCAATCTTATAAAGGTGCTCAAATATTTGAGGCCGTTGGGCTGAAAGATGAAGTTATTAATCTATGCTTTACAGAAACTCCCAGCAGAGTGCAAGGAGTAGGTCTCAACATTTTGGCGGAAGAAATGCTTAGAAGACACAAACTAGGTTACCCCAAAAATCCAGCAAATATTAATACGAGCTTACCCAATCCCGGAGAATATCATTGGCGTCCTGATGGAGAAAAACATATTTGGAATCCTGAATCAATTTCTCATCTGCAAATTTCTACTCAAGAAAATAATCCTAAATCATTTAGTGAGTTTTCAAACTATATAAACAAAGATGCAAAGACTCGAGCTACACTTAGAGGGTTGATGAAACTAAAGAAAAATGAGGTTGAACCAATACCCATTGAACAAGTGGAGTCTGCTAAAGATATTGTTAATAGGTTTTGCACAGGAGCAATGAGTTTTGGCTCTATTTCTAGTGAGGCACATGAGAGTCTTGCCATTGCAATGAATAGAATTGGTGGAAAAAGCAATACTGGAGAAGGTGGCGAAGACCCCAAAAGATATAATACACTTTCTAATGGTGATTCTAAGAGGTCGGCTATAAAGCAAGTAGCATCCGGTCGTTTTGGTGTCACAATATCATATCTAACTAATGCAGATGAATTACAAATTAAGATAGCACAAGGAGCGAAACCCGGTGAAGGCGGTGAATTGCCTGGGCCAAAAGTAGATGATACAATTGCGCGCATTCGACATTCTACACCTGGGGTCGGTTTAATTAGTCCACCACCACATCATGACATCTATTCAATAGAAGACTTGGCCCAACTGATCTATGATCTAAAAAATGCAAATCCTTCTTCCAGAATAAGTGTTAAGCTAGTTGCAGAAGTGGGAGTTGGGACAATTGCTGCCGGGGTTGCAAAAGCACATGCTGACCACATATTAATTTCGGGTGCATCTGGTGGAACAGGAGCTTCACCACTTACTAGCATAAAACATGCTGGTTTACCATGGGAGCTGGGGCTTGCTGAAACACACCAAACACTAGTCCTAAATAACCTTCGGAGCAGAGTTGTTTTGCAAACAGATGGTGGTTTAAAAACAGGAAAAGATGTTGTGATTGCAGCATTATTAGGTGCCGAAGAAATGGGTTTTTCTACCGCACCTCTCATAACTATGGGTTGTATAATGATGCGAAAATGTCACTTAAATACCTGCCCTGTTGGAATTGCTACACAGGATCCCGTATTGCGGAAAAAGTTTGCTGGAAAACCCGAGCATGTTGTTAATTATTTTTTCCTTGTAGCTGAAGAGGTCCGAGAGATAATGTCTAAACTTGGTTTTAGTAAATTTAATGAGATGATTGGTCGTTCTGATTACCTAATAACAGACGAAGCAATTAAACATTGGAAAGCAGATGGGCTTGATTTAAGTCCTATCCTTTTCCCAGCGAAAAAACCTCATGAGAATGTTGAGATTTATTGTACTGAAGAACAGGATCATGGTCTTGAATCCGCACTTGACAATACATTAATAGATTTAGCAAAAGTAGCGATAGATAAAAGAGAAAATGTTAATATTAACTTGCCCATAAGAAATATTAATAGAACGGTTGGCACAACTTTAAGCCATGTATTAACAAAAACTCATGGTGAAAATGTTCTGGCAGACAATACAATTAATATCAAATTTCAAGGTTCCGCAGGTCAAAGCTTTGGAGCTTTTTTGGCTCAAGGTATCAGCATGGAACTTGAAGGAGATGCGAATGATTATGTGGGCAAAGGTCTTTCAGGTGGAAATTTGATTGTTTATCCACCTAAAAAATCTACTTTTCCGCCAGATAAAAATATAATTATTGGCAATGTTTGTTTATATGGAGCAACAGGTGGGAAAGGATTCTTTCGTGGTCGGGCTGCCGAACGCTTTTGTGTGAGGAATAGTGGTGCACATGCTGTCATTGAAGGTATTGGCGATCATGGATGTGAATATATGACTGGCGGGTATGTTGTAATTCTAGGGTCAACTGGCCGTAATTTTGCAGCAGGAATGTCTGGAGGCATAGCATATATTTGGAATAAAAATAATGACTTCCAAAAAAATTGTAATATGGAAATGGTTGAGCTAGAAAACATTTCAACAAAATCTGATAAAGACAAATTAAAAAATATGATAAAAGAGCATGTCCAATTAACTAATTCGGATGTTGGGCGTTATGTTATCGAAAACTGGGAAATAATTCTAGATCAGTTTGTAAAGGTTATGCCTATCGATTACAAGTTAGCTCTTCAAAAATTATATGGGTAAAAATACTGGTTTTTTAGAAAAATCTCGTAAAATCGTACCTTATCGTGATCCTTTGGACCGAGTTAAGGATTTTGGAGAAATTTTTACTCACGCACCAATAGAACATCTAAAATCTCAAGCCTCTAGATGCATGGATTGTGGCGTTCCCTTTTGTCAATCACATACAGGTTGTCCGATAGATAACTTGATCCCTGAGTGGAATGATCTCGCATATAAAGGTCATTGGAAAGAAGCCTTAAATCGTTTGCACCAGACTAATAATTTCCCAGAATTTACTGGTCGCACTTGTCCCGCTCCTTGCGAAGGTGCATGTGTGCTTGGCATTAATGATCCTCCTGTTACCATTAAAAATATTGAAAATGCCATTATTGATAGAGGTTTTGAAGAAGGCTGGGTTAGAGCCGTGCCCCCTGCCCAGCGAACTGGGAAAAAAATCGCAATAGTTGGATCAGGCCCATCAGGTCTTGCCGCCGCTGATCAATTAAATAAAGCTGGACATAATGTAACAATTTATGAACGAGCTGATCGAATTGGTGGTCTGCTAATGTATGGCATACCTAATATGAAGCTTGATAAAAAAGTGGTTGATAGAAGAATTAATCTTTTGCAAGAAGAAGGTGTGCAGTTTATAACTTCTACACATGTTGGTAAAAGACGAAAATTTTCTAATGGACATATAACAGAGCTTATGGAGCGAAATGGTAGTAAAATAAAATATATTGACCCAAATAAACTGTACAAAGAAAATGATGCCTTATTAATTGCTACAGGGGCAACTAATCCTTTTGATCCCACTAAAAATGCCTCAGGACGACATTTAGAAGGCATTGAATTTGCGATGAACTTTTTGACGCAAAATACAAAAAGCCTACTGGATTCTAACTTTAAAGATAAAGCCTATATATCCGCTGAGAACAAAAATGTTATAGTTATTGGTGGTGGAGATACTGGCGCTGACTGCATTGGTACAGCTTTACGACATAATTGCAAAAGCGTTATTAATTTTGAATTGTTGGATAAACCCCCTGATAACAGAGCCCGTACAAATCCTTGGCCACAATGGCCAATAACTTTTAGAGTAGATTATTCACATGCAGAAAATTTAGCAAAACATGGTGTTGATCCACGTGTTTATCATATTTTAGTAAAGGAATTTATTGGTGATGATAATGGGAAAATCAAAGCCATAAAAACAATTGAAATTGATTGGTCAAAAAAAACAGAAAACGGGCCACCTTGGACTGAGATAAAAGACTCTTTAAAAGAATGGCCTGCGGATATGGTTTTGTTAGCAACTGGATTCACAGGCCCAGAATCTGACATTGGAGATATGTTATCACTTGAAACAGCAAACCCTAAACCAAGCTGGACAACTTTCTATGATAAAAAAGGTTCGTTTATGACAAATAGAGAAGGCGTTTTTGTTTGTGGGGATTGCCGTCGTGGGCAATCATTAGTAGTTTGGGCTATTAATGAAGGCAGAGGTGCAGCTCGGTCTATTGACTCTTATCTCATGGGCTCTAGCTTACTTCCAGCATCAGGTTTTAATCAGGGTGAGTAACTAATATCTTCCTTATTATTTGTTCTGTTACTCATTTTCTCTTGATTATAATGATTTCTTTATTGTATTAAAAGGCTTTGCTCAGGTAATTCGAGGGTTTTAGATTTGTGACTATGATAGGGGTTAATTTTATTCTTAACATTACAAAAGCACCGCGACCTACTCCGGGTGAGGGCTTTGTTATGTAGTCATTTGAACCATAACAATTTTTTAAGCCCCCAATGAAACAGAATGATATTTGGGGGTTTTTTTGTTATGAGGATCAAAGGACTTTTAGAAAAAGAACTCAAAAATAATTGTTAATTAAGGAGACTGAAAAATGGCTACATGTATAGAATGCGGATCATCTATTGATCTTCCTGAAGGAACTGTCGAAAATGAAATACTAGACTGTGAATCTTGTGACGTAGAGCTAGAGGTCGTGAGTCTTGACCCACCAACTGTAGAGCTAGCGCCTGAGGAACAAGAAGACTGGGGTGAATAACCAAATTTTGTATTAAGCTGAATTAGAATAAATAATTATTAAATGATAAAGCTTGGATTCCTCTTTTCCAGACTCCGTGTGGAAGAGAAACACCTAATTAAAGAAATAAAAAGCAGAGCTGACATAGAACTTGTTATGCTCGATAGTCGCAAATTGATTGTGGGCCCAAAAAGTGAACTGAATATAGATGTACTACTGGATCGAGAAATTTCTCAATCTAGAGCAATTCATATTGTCCAATTATTAAGGAACTCTCATGTTAAATGTATAAATCCCTACGAAATTGTACGAATCTGTGGTGACAAAGTATTTACATCAAAAGCTTTGCGAGATGCTGGCATACCCACCCCAAAAGTAAAAGTTGCTTTCACAAAAGAGAGTGCTCTCACAGCCATTGAAGAAATGGGGTATCCAGCAGTCCTCAAACCTGTTGATGGATCATGGGGAAGATTAATTGCTAAAATTGAAGATAGGAATTCAGCAGAGGCAATACTTGAGCATAAATCTTATCTTAGCTCATACTATCATGCAATTTTTTATATCCAAGAATATATTCATAAGCCTGATAGGGATATTCGGGCATTAGTTCTAGGTGGCAATGTAATTTGTGCAACTTACCGAACATCTGATACTTGGTTCACAAATGTGGCAAGGGGCGGTAAAGCAATAGAATGTCCTGTGACCCCCGAATTAGAAGAAGTGTGTCTAAAAGCTTCAAAAGCAGTGGGTGATGGAGCTCTTGCTGTTGATCTGATGGAAACTGAGAATGGCTATACAGTTCATGAGATCAATTGTTCCATGGAATTCAAAGGTAGCATGGAAGCACTATCGTTAAATATCCCTGGAATGATTGTTGATTATTGTGTAAGCCAGGCAAAAGAGAATTAGAAGGAAACTAAATATATGTCACTTCGAATAGGCTTACTGTTTTCTAGAATACGCATGGAAGAAAAAATGCTGATTCAAGAAGCCGAGAATAGAAATATCAACCTAATAAAAATAGATAGCAGAAAACTTATCATGGGGTTATCTGGTAATTACGAGTTTGATGTTCTACTTGAAAGAGATGTTTCTCACTCGAGAGCTCTCTATGCG
>TARA_B100000686_G_scaffold27564_1_pt1 | contig 11474 bp, 6 predicted proteins | sample TARA_B100000686 | Tara Oceans TARA_B100000686 (sample SAMEA2622733) | marine metagenome | biome: marine biome (ENVO:00000447); feature: marine epipelagic mixed layer (ENVO:xxxxxxxxx); material: "saline water (ENVO:00002010), including plankton (ENVO:xxxxxxxx)" | depth 150 m
GTATCAAAGAGCCCTTCCTTATCTTCCTGAAGATCGCGATTATAGGTTAACGGCAGACCTTTCATCACAGTCAAAATCGACATCAAATGACCATAAATACGCCCAGTTTTGCCTCGGGATATCTCGGCAAAATCTGGATTTCTTTTTTGGGGCATAATGCTGCTACCTGTTGTGTACTCCGCAGGTAAAGCAACAAAGGAAAACTCCTCCGTTGTCCAAATAATCAATTCCTCAGCCAAACGAGATATATGCATGATCATTACAGCAGCGGCAGAAACATAATCAACGATGAAATCCCTATCCGAGACGGCGTCCATACTATTAGACGAAATCGACTTAAATCCAAGCTGATCTGCAACAAATTCTCTATCTATAGGATATGGAACCCCAGCTAAGGCTCCACTTCCCAAAGGTAATACATCCGTCCTTTGGTAACACTCTTCGAATCGACTTTTATCTCGTTCTAGCATTTCCACGTAAGCAAGCAGATGATGTGCAAACAGGACCGGTTGAGCCTTTTGGAGATGGGTAAACCCAGGGAAAATTACCTCCTGATACATCTCACTTTTTGCAACTAACACAAGCTGTAAAGATGTGATTCCATCGAGAATTTTACGAATCGAATCCTTTACATACATCCGCATACTAACGCTCACTTGATCATTTCTTGACCTCGCGGTGTGCAGCTTGCCAGCAACTCCACCTATTTTTTCATGCAGTCGATTCTCGATATTCATATGGATATCTTCGAGTTCTGACACCCATTGAAATTTGCCAGTGCCTATCTCATCCTCTATTTCAATCAGTCCCTGTATAATTGATTCGGCTTCAAGGGACGAAATTATTCCCTGCCTCCCTAACATTGATGCGTGTATTTTCGACGCCATAATATCGTGTCTGTACAATTTTCGATCAAAATGAAGGGAAACTGTGAATTCTCCGACACTGGGAGCAAGAGAACGCACAGCGTATTGTTTTTTGTCATTTTCGACATTCATCGTATTGCCACTTATCTTCATTCCTTTGAGACTTAATTGAAAACTGAATGAGTAATCACAGGCAACAGGGGTACATTCTCAATACTTATCCCACCATGCGATGCTATACTCACCTAAATTACAACCCAAAATAAAGCTGTTCAGAATCACCTGTGTCAAATAATATCTCTTTTTGCGCCCTTGATCTAGAAACAACGGGCTTAAATCCTAAAACAGACCATATAATCGAGATCGGTCTTCAATTATTCACATTGGGTGAGATAGGTGAGACCTACAGTACCCTTGTAAAGCCAGCAAAGAGAATCCCGAACAACATTTCCCTCCTCACAGGAATCAAAAACAAAGACGTTAAAGAGGCCCCGTCCATTGAGGATATCGCGGAAGATATTCGTTCCTTTATAGGGGATCACACCATCGTTGGCCACAATATACGTTTCGATCTCTCATTCCTGGCATCCCATGGGTTAAAACTGAAAAACAACAGCTTTGACACCTTGGACTTTTCTTACATGATGATTCCCAATGCTCCGAATCACACCCTTGGCGGTCTCGCTGACTACCTAAACCTAACTCAAGCAAATTCGCACAGGGCTTTGTCCGACAGTATCACAAGCATGGACTTGTTTAAAAAATTGTCTGCGGTGTATTTAGGATTATCGACTTCCGTCGCAGGGCAAATAGCTTCTCTTCACCAAAGAAGCGATAGTTCATTAAACACAATCCTCACACATTTGTTAACTCTCAAATTAGAAGGTACGGAGAATAATATTGAAGTACCTTTGGAACTAGACGCTCAGAGAGGAGTCATAACCCAGGACCAAGAAACCTATCGTCAGGAACCCAATATTACTGATTCTCATCAATCAATATCTGCAATTGCCGTAGAGGATATTTTCCGGGATACTAGCAAACTTTCAACAGTTATATCAGGATATGAAGATCGAGAAGGCCAGATGGAAATGGCCCAATTAGTTGAGGAATCCCTGGAGACTTCCTCCAAACTCATTGTCGAGGCTGGTACAGGAATAGGAAAATCGATGGCTTATTTAATGCCCTCTATTCTGCATGGATTAAAAAATGACCAAAAAATAGTTATTTCCACCAATACCATAAATCTCCAGGACCAATTGATGGAAAAAGACATCCCGAACGCCATATCAGTCATTGGAAACCAGACTAAACTTGGGAATAATTTCTCCTTTAATGTTTTGAAAGGGAGTCAAAATTATCTATGTAAAAGAAGACTGGAAACCCAATTAAGCAGAACCCAAATCAATCATGACCAGGCGGTTTTTCTTTCTAAAATTCTAGTATGGATCGCTCAAACAACAAAAGGAGATAGAGCAGAATTAAATCTGAATAGACCTGGACAACATTCCATGTGGAGGCGAATAAATGCCGATTCCTCAGATTATTGTGGAATTCGACACAGTAACTGCTATCTCAGAAAAGCCCGAGAACTCGCCGCTTCTTCTCACATTTTAGTTGTAAATCATTCCCTATTAATGGCCAATTTAAAATCGGGGATGAGCATTATTCCAAGTCATGATTGTTTGATACTTGATGAAGCCCACCACCTCGAAGAAGAAGCAACTAATGCCTTTGGATTTGAAATCACTGAAGATTCTATGTATGAAATAATTGACTTAATATCTACAGAAGGTTCTTCTCTTGACACAGCAACAAATTTGATTAAAAGCCAATTCAACGCAAAGCCCGATTTGTCATCAATAGTGACTATCCGATCCAGGATCAACACCACCTCTGAGATTGTTAAAGGTACTGTAAGAAACTTATTTGCTCAATTATCATCGTCCCTTTTGATACCAGACGGAAAAGGGAATCGAGTTCAGAACTCTCAAGACACTCGCATCCGCATCTTATCTTCCCACAGAAGCGACCAGTGGGAGGAAATATCTTTATTTGCAAATACACTGTCAGCTCAAATAACCTCTATCATAGCTGACGTCGAAAACATAACGTACAAATTAGAGGCTCTTTCGAATCACAAAGGAGCTGCTGACCTTATGGCGGAGATTAACAATGCAAAGTCAGATTTAATTGATGTAACCGCGAAACTAATTGAAATAACGTTACATCCAAATAAAGACGCAGTTTATTGGGTTAATCGCAGAGGGGAAAACGGCTACCTTTCTATGTGTATGGCTCCTACAGAAATAGCAACCAAATTGTCTGAAACATTGTATGACCAAACGTCCAACATTATAATGACGAGTGCAACATTAACGTCCAACGATGATTTCGATCACTTTATGGTTCGAACGGGATTCGATGCCGATAAATCAGCAATCATCCCATCACCCTTCCCATACCTGGAATCGGCCATGTTGATGCTTGCAAAGAACTTACCTGACCCTCGCCAACCCGAATACTACGCATCTCTTGCGAAAGTCATTCTAGACTCGGCTGAAGGGGCAAGAGGGAAGACATTATGTCTATTTACGTCTCATAATTCCATTCGCCGTGTCTATGATCTCATGCAGAAACAGATAGGTGGATCTAGGCTGCATCTTTTGGCGCAAGGGATATCGGGTTCGGCACAAAACATAATAAAAAGACTAAGAGAGAATCCCAATTGCGTTGTGTTAGGAACAGCCTCACTCTGGGAAGGAATCGACATAAAAGGCGAAGCCCTCCAATTATTGATCATTACCCGACTCCCTTTCGCTGTGCCAACAGATCCGATCTACCAAGCAAGATCCGAGACCTACGAGAATCCTTTTATACAATACGCATTGCCTAATGCTATCTTAAGATTCCGCCAGGGATTTGGCAGACTGATTCGCAGTTCCACAGACAGGGGCGTTGCTTTAATTTTGGACAGCCGGATAAGCAACGCGCGCTATGGACGTTATTTTGTTAATTCCCTTCCTGAAATGAATGTACGTCAGCTTGAATCAGATCAAATCGGGTCAAACATAGAAAAGTGGTTGTATCAGTAATGGGAATATTAATCGAAAAAGAATCGTATAATTTGAATGAAACCCTACACAGTGGTCAGGCGTTTAGATGGAATAAGTCGCACTCGCCCACGAATCACGAGCGTGTTTTACATGAAGGCATCATAGATGGCGTTAGGGTTAGATTGGTTCAATCACAGAACGCCGTAGAGATAATAACGCCCCCGTCAAACAAACATCTAAGGAACCTTCTTTATAAATACCTTGCTATCAACCATGACCTTGAAGCTTTCTACAAAGAATTTGCGAAAGACCAGTATCTTTCAAACTCCATAAAAACTTATCGGGGGCTCCACATATTACGACAGGATCCCTGGGAATGTCTTATCAGTTTCATTTGCTCGGCAAACAACAACATACCCCGGATTAAGTCTCTTGTTGAAAGCATTTCAGTAGGATGTGGGACCCCAGTAACGGACGACTTAGGAACCTATTATTCGTTTCCCACTCCAAAACAACTAAATGACTTTGGGGAGCAATCTCTAAGGGGTATAGGGTTAGGTTTCAGAGCCAAATATGTGGCCAAAGCATCCGCAATGATAGATTCGGGTCAAATAAGCCTTGAGCATCTAAAAGCCCTTGATTATAACGCTGCATTGGCTGAATTACTGAAAATCCCAGGCGTAGGCGACAAGGTAGCTAACTGCGTCCTACTCTTCTCCCTTGAAAAACTTGACTCATTTCCCGTTGATGTTTGGATAAACAGAGTGATGAAGGAAACATATATAAAAGAAGCCGGCATCGAGTTGCCAAATAACGCTATACGAGGATGGGCCCAAACCAAATTTGGGCCTTTTGCGGGATATGCTAACCAATACTTATTTCACGCGAGGCGCATGACTAATTAAAAACACAACTTAACCAATTGTGGCTGACCTGGTTTACTGCCTTATCCCCCGGCATTCATTCATCAGAGATCCCCACAGATTCTCCGTTTGAAGGAATAACCAATTTTCTAACAGGGTAATTTATTTCAATTCCTTCTTTATTAAATCTGTCGTGTATTCTCATGATGAGTTCACTCTTCAATAGAAACGAACCCGGCCTATCAATGGCCTGCATGAAAACAATAAAATCGATGTTTGAGTCACCAAAATTTGTAAACCTAACAACTGGTTCAAAATCAGCATCTACCACAGCTGCCTCAGATTCCTCAACAAGTTGATTAGCCTCCTGTAAAGCCAATTCCTCCACCTTACCTAGGTCTGATTCATAACTTACTCCACATGTGACAATAACGTTCATCGCCGGCGTCGGACTATAATAATTGGTAACGATACTTTCGGACATTTTAGAGTTCGGGATTATAACCAAGTTGTTTAACCGACTCCGAATCTTTGTACTCCTCCACCCCACACTTTCAACAAAACCGGAGGGGCCACCGTCTAATTCGATAAAATCCCCAGGTTTCAATTCACCTTCCGTTACAACATAAGTGCCCGCAAAAAAATTGCTGAGTGTAGGTTGTACAGCTAAAGCTACGGCCAAGCCTCCAATCCCTAAGCCCGCGAGAATTGGACTTATGGATATACCAACACTGTCGATGGCAACGAGAATTCCGATTGAGTAAAGCGCAACAGGCAATACTCGACGAACGGAAGGTAAAAGCGTGTCATCTATTTTTGTTTCCGTTTTGTGGGCGATATTCTGCAAATACCAATCTATGAGGCGATCGGATAATCTCGACAAGGTTAAGGTAACAAGCAGAATGGTTAAAACTCTCCAAACCGTGATTGCAATGTCATCGGTTCCAGCAATGGAACTAAAAACCTCACTTTCAATTTTGGTCAATGTCAAATAGCCAAAAAGTAATCCGATAGAGAGTACCAATAAGGTTAGGGGCCCTCGTACGGCTTCAACAGCCGGAATAAGCATTGGAGCGTCACCGCCATCTAACCGGGTTTTCGCTTTTGCCAAAATTATCCGAAAAACGATCCTCAGGGTTATCGCAATGACAACAAAGATTCCAAATAATATGGCTGCCACTACGGAACCCAGCAAAGGATCAGTTGTTACATCAGTTACATTCATTTAAAGCACCCATTTAATACTTCTAAAAATCATCTAAAACAGCAGTAACTCCAAAACCACACAGGACAATTGTATAGTAGAACAAAACAACTCCAAATCTATTTAAGGACAGGCTAGTCATCTCTAATACTGCACGTGTAATATTATTGTACGTAACTTTACTAAACCGTTGACCCTTTTAAGACTTTAAATATTGACTGATTACTACGATAAATATCGGGGTAAAACAAGGCTCGTCGAATAACATAACTAACATGCAAACGAACTCTACACCAAAACCGATAATTGAATTGGAACAACAGGCGCTCTCTGAACTCGCCAACGCCACTCAAGAAACAGATTTAGAAAACTGGCGAATATCTTACCTGGGGCGAAAAGGTAAAGTCACATTGGTCCTGAGGAGTGTATCAACTGCACCTGAGAAACAACGTGCAGCCCTAGGTAAAGCGGCCAATCAATTAAAAGCCAAATTACTAAAAAGCCTGGATGAACGGGGAAAAGCCATACAAAATTTGGATGTTGGGGAAAGCAAAAAAGAGGCTTTTGATATTGATGTAACTTTGCCAGGCCGGCCTGTGGGAAAAGGGGCTCTGCATCCAACAACTCAAATAATTCGTGATATTTCAAAGGTCTTTGACTCCTTAGGTTTTAAATGGGTAGAAGGTCCTGAAGTTGAATCTGATTCTTACAACTTCCAAAAATTAAACATTCCTATGGATCACCCAGCGCGTGACATGTGGAATAGTCTTTGGATAGACAACGAACCAAACTCTAACCCCACGCTACTACGAACACATACCTCTCCAATGCAAATAAGAATCATGGAAACACACACACCACCGATAAGGGTGATAGTCCCAGGTAAAACCTACCGATACGAAGCAACGGATGCCACTCACGAATGGCAATTTGCCCAAATAGAAGGGTTGGCAATTGATAGAAATATTACCTTTTCCGACTTAAAAGGCACTCTGGAGGTATTTGCTAAAAGAATCTTCGGGGAAAAAAGACGTGCTCGTTTCAGATGCGACTTTTTCCCATTTGTAGAGCCAGGGGCTGAAATGTCGATTGATTGTTTCAAATGCGAAGGTAACGGCTGTCGGGTTTGTGGCTTCTCTGGTTGGATCGAGATAATGGGAGCAGGGATGGTTCATCCAAAAGTGTTACGAGGAGTGGGTTATGACCCGGAGAAATATTCCGGGTTTGCCTTTGGAATGGGGGCAGAAAGAATTGCTATGCTAAAACACAGTATTGAAGACGTCAGGGATTTCTACGCAAACGACCTTGATTTCATCAAGCAACTCGGTTAGTTAATTAAATATGCAAATTCCTTTATCGTGGATTAAACAATACGTAGAGTTTCAGGAAACTCCCGAAAACATCGCACACCTGATGACGATGGCAGGGGTTGAAATTGGCAACATTGAGACTATAGGAGAAACCTGGGAGGACGATTTGGTTGTGTGTGGGAAAATCATATCGATTGATCCTCATCCCAATGCAGACCGGCTAAAATTACCAACAGTCGATGTCGGTGATGCGGTTCCTATTCAAGTAGTATGCGGAGCGCCAAATATTGAGGTCGGGCAGTTAATAGCTTTTGCTAAAGCAGGTTCCACAATCATAAACCCAAAAACAGGGTCGCCGGAAACCTTAAAACCTGCAACAATCAGGGGAGTAGAATCACAAGGTATGATCTGCTCCGCACTTGAATTAGGTCTTGATGGGGGCCACGAAGGCATTTTAGTTTTAACGGAGGTCAATAAACCGGGCATCCCACTAAAACAAATCCTTGGGGACTCAATTTTAGAAATAGAATTGACTCCAAACAGACCGGATTGTCTTTCAATAATGGGGAATTCATATGAAATAGGAGCTTTAACTAGTAACGTGGTTAAAGCCCCCGAAATAAATTACCCGGCGAACGGAGAGCATATTGATCAAATGTTTTCTGCGCATATTGATGATCCGTTTCTATGCCCCAGATACACTGGGTTATGCATATCAGGCATCGTAGTCGAACCTTCCCCGAAGTGGATGCAAAATGTTCTATTAAAAAGTGGGCAACGCCCCATCAACAATATAGTCGATATAACTAATTACGTTATGTTGGAAATGGGACAACCCTTACACGCTTTTGACTTGTCGCAAATAACAGGGAACAACATTTCCGTTCGGCAAGCCCACGAAGGTGAAAAGATAACAACATTGGATGGACAGACCCATTCACTGAGACCGCCCATGCTAGTAATAGCGAATGATGATAAACCAATTGGGTTAGCCGGCATTATGGGAGGAGTTAATAGTGAAGTTGATGAACAAACCACCGAAATATTTCTAGAATCCGCCAATTTTAATAGCACAAACATACGATCAACCCGCACCACTTTGGGTCTAAATACCGAAGCATCTTACCGTTTCGAAAGAAATTTACGCCCTGAACTGGCTCCTATAGCTCTGAGTAGAGCTGCCTTTCTGATAAATCGATTAACTGGAGGAGAAGTCTCAAAGGGCAAGCTAGATCACTATCCCGGCAAACATAAACCAAAGCCAATACTTCTAAGTGAAGACAGGATCGAGAGAGTATTAGGGACCAAATTCGCTCTCAAATCAGTCTGGCAAATCCTGCAATCTCTTGGGTTTGAGGAATCCAAACTCCAAGGTAAAGAGGTTGTTACGGACAAAAATTGCATGTGGGTGATCCCTCCATATTGGAGGTCCGATATTGAAATTGAAGACGATCTTGTCGAAGAATTCGCTCGGATTTACGGCTATAACAATTTACCATCCAAAACTTTGGATGCAGACGTAACACAACCAGAATACTATCCTGAGTTACGGATCCGCGAATCCCTACGAGACAACCTTGTGGCCGCGAACATGATTGAGTGTATAAATTATTCAGTTTCAGAATTAGCCGGACTAAGAGTGACAGGCTCATTAGAAGGAGTTGGAAAGCCTCTTGTCATAGCAAACCCAATGGATTCGACCAAAAAATATCTTCGAACCTCATTGCGAACTAACCTCTTATATACTCTCAGCACCAACCGCCCGCAAACATTCGAGTCTGGGATACGGATATTTGAAATCGGACATGTATTTTCGGAAAATTTCAAGGATGCCGAAGGTGGCCTTCCCAATGAATCAGAAAATTTATGTGGGCTGATATCAGGACCCAGAGAAACAGAGTCATTGTGGGCTCAACATAAAGATTGGATGGACTTTTATGACCTAAAAGGTATTCTTGAATATTGCTTTAATGATATTTCAGGTCAATTAAATTTTGAACCAACCAAAAAAGAAGGGTTCGAACCAGGCCATACGGCAGTTATTAACTTTAATGGCGCCCAAATTGGATGGATTGGGCTTACAAGTGATGAAGTAAACAGATATTTTGAATTGGGAGAACAACAAATATTTTTGTTTGAGCTGAATCTCGACACTGTTTACCAGAGATCAGGTCTTAAGCCAAAGAAATTTATCAGGGGAAGTCGATTCCCCTCTTCATTTCGGGATCTTTCCGTCATTGGAAAAGATACTGTTACCGCTAAAGAAATAACCCAAATCATTTTATCTGAAAAAATCGTGACTGCTGCCTATATATTGGACACTTATAAGGATGAGGCAATAGGTGAGGGAAACACTTCTCTTACTATCAGAATCGTTTATCAATCAATGGAACGAACCCTTAGGGCCGTTGAAATCGATAAAGCACAGGAAAATGTCCTTAGTCGTCTAGCCAAACAACTAGGTGTTAAGCAAAGATTCACTGGCTGATGTAAATAACAATTGGAAATTTAATATGCCGCATCAAAATCATAGCCACCAACACCCCAACATGCTGAGCGTTGAAGAGGCATTATTAAAAATACTTTCTAAATTCTCCGTCCTTGACACAACAAATGCCCAACTCGAAGATAGCATAGGCATGGTTACGTCGGAGGATGTGTTTTCCGCTTTGGATATACCTCCAACCGACAACTCGGCTATGGACGGATATGCCGTGATTTCAAAAGACATTAAAAAGGCCACTCCTGAAAACCCTGTTTTCCTCCACGTAATATCAACCATCGCAGCCGGTGAGGTCTCATCACTTGCAATCCGTCCCGGCACGGCCATTCGTATTATGACTGGAGCCCCTATACCGGAAGGAGCGGACTCTGTCGTACCCTTTGAAGAAACTACAGAAATGGATCATGAAACATCTACTTCAACGGATCAAATTGGCATAAAAATTTCGCTCCCTCCAGAAACTTACATAAGAAATCGGGGAAGCGACATAAAAAAATTGGATAAAGTCATATCCGCGGGGACCAATTTGACTCCTCCTGTCATTGGCGTTTTAGCTTCCTTGGGGCGCACTCATGTAAAGGTCTACAGGCGTCCTATCATTAGCGTGCTAGCAACGGGAAACGAGCTAGTAGATCCCGGTTCAGAGCTTATGCCAGGCAAAATATATGACAGTAACACAAGTGGTTTAGTGGCTGCGATTAAGTCATGCGGAGCTACCCCAAGAGCCGTTGGAATAGCCACCGACGATTTGGAAACATTAAATAACAAAATAACGGAGTCACTTGATAGTGATCTAATCATAACTTCCGCCGGTGTCTCTAAGGGCGACTATGACGTTGTAAAAGATGTTTTAAATTCTCGTGGTGATCTAGCCTTTTGGTCAGTCCGTATGCGTCCTGCCAAGCCCCTAGCTTTTGGCACCTTACGGAAATTAAATGGGAAAAATGTGCCAGTCATAGGTTTACCAGGAAACCCGGTAAGCGCACTTGTAGCATTTCAACAATTTTGCATCCATGCGATTAATAAAATGATGGGAAGACCACCTAAAACCTTCATGAAAATAAATGCAATACTGGAAAATGACATTCATAATTTCGATGGCAGAAGAGTGTACGCAAGGGTTAAGGTCAGGAGGGACGGGAACAATTTTAAAGCCCAATTGACTGGCAACCAAGATTCAAACGTATTAACATCTATGGCTACAGCAGATGGACTCGCGATTTGTCCTGAAAATATGGAAGTAAAAGGCAAGGGCGAAAGTGTGGAAGTTATAATGCTAGATTGGGGCGGTTGATGATGTTTGATAAAAATTGTCAAAGGAAAACTTCTGGCAGTAGAATCACCAATCCTTCAGCGATTTTAAGCATAAATTGAACGATAAATTAATAATGTATCCGATGTTTATTTCGGAGGAGAAAATTTAAATGGCAAATGCTCTCGCATATTTTCGTGGTGAAACAGTTCCTATATCCCAAGCCAAGGTCAGTGTGATGACACACGCTCTGCATTATGGAACGGCAGTTTTTGAAGGCATAAGAGGAAACTGGAACCAAACTGAATCATCGATGTTCATATTTAGAATGGAAGAACACTACAAAAGATTTCTACAGGGATGTCAAATGATGATGTTAGATATTCCTCAAACTGTTGACGATTTATGCAATATCACTAT
>TARA_B100000686_G_scaffold40564_1_pt1 | contig 11468 bp, 8 predicted proteins | sample TARA_B100000686 | Tara Oceans TARA_B100000686 (sample SAMEA2622733) | marine metagenome | biome: marine biome (ENVO:00000447); feature: marine epipelagic mixed layer (ENVO:xxxxxxxxx); material: "saline water (ENVO:00002010), including plankton (ENVO:xxxxxxxx)" | depth 150 m
GCGGACTTGAATATGCATGATAAAACTCAATTGTCTTCTTTCTGGATGCCAGGACGATCGATTTAAAATGAAAGATCCGGTGAAAAAGAAGCTTGCGGCGCTCAGCACAGAGATTGTGGAGTGCCACAGCTGTCCAAGACTCGTCTTCTGGCGCAAGGAAGTAGCAAAGACAAAGAGGGCCTCATTTCGTGATGAGACCTACTGGGGGCGGCCTGTTCCAGCCTTTGGAGATCCGACAGCTCGAATCCTAGTCATAGGACTCGCTCCAGCGGCCCACGGCGCAAATCGCACCGGTCGTATGTTCACTGGTGACCGATCCGGGGACTGGCTATATCGTGCTTTAAATCGAGCAGGCCTCGCAAACCAAACCAAGTCGGTAGCTCGTGATGATGGACTCGAATTAGATGACGTTTTCGTTACCGCGGCGGTGCGTTGCGCACCACCTGATAACAAACCCACGAACGAAGAACGCGACTCTTGCGCGCAGTGGCTTCACGCCGAGCTAGACCTACTCGCCAATGTCCGTGTAATCGTAACCCTCGGCAATTTCGGCTACGTCCAGACGCTTCGCGTGCTCGCTGATCGCGGCCTCGCTGTGCCAAGACCGCGTATTCGCTTTGGCCATGGGGTGGAGATCCCGATAGAAAAAGGACCCATCCTTCTGTGCTCCTACCACCCTAGCCAGCAGAACACATTCACTGGAAAGCTCACCGAGCATATGTTCGATTCGATCTGGTCCAGGGCTCGGGTGCTAGCTAGACATCCTTTCGATACTTTTGATCCATGAATCGATTTAAGAGTCAGCGACTCATCTGCACCCCGGCGATCCTAATTCTTCTTGTTAGCTCTAGCACACTCCATGCTCAGCAGGTGGGGACTGTTCAGCTAATGGAGGTTACCATCGCCCAAGTGCACGAAGCTATGGTCGGCCACACGCTGACATCGAGACAACTCGTTGAGGCATACCTCAACCGAATCGAAGCATACGATCGAAATGGGCCCACTATAAACGCGATCATCATGACGAATCCGAGGGCCTTGGCTCGCGCCGATTCTCTGGACCGAGAACTCCGCAGGACCGGTCAGCTTACCGGCCCGCTTCACGGAATTCCTTTCATCGTGAAGGACAACTACGATACATACGATATGCCGACCACTGGTGGCTCAGCATCGCTCGCAGGCTCAATGGCAGCAGATGACTCATACCAAGTAAGGAAGATCCGGGAGGCCGGAGCAATCGTTCTCGCCAAGTCGAACCTCGCGGAATTCGCCTTCACAGCTCTCGAGACAGTGGGTTCGATGCTGCCCGGCTGGACATTCAATCCCTATCAACTCAACAGAGTAACCGCGGGATCAAGCGGTGGAACAGCAGCGGCGGTAACAGCCAACATGGGGCTAATCGGATTAGGGACTGACACAGGAAACTCGATCCGTGGACCTTCGAGTCACAACGGGCTTGTCGGCATCAGGTCGACACAGGGCTTAACAAGCCGAGATGGTATAATGCCGCTCTACGCGCACAGAGACATCGGCGGGCCGATGGCCCGAACCGTGGAAGACGCCGTGAGAGTGTTCGACGTTATCGCAGGATCGGACCCAAATGACCCGGTCACAATAGAAGCTGATGATCGACGCGCTGATTCTTACATGGACTATCTGCAGTCGGACCTCGAGGGACTGCGGATAGGTGTCGTAGGTCAGATCGCCTACAAAGAAACTGCAGACACTGAAATCCTCATGCGGTTCACTGAGACGTTCTCAGTCCTAGAGCGTTTAGGTGCTACCGTGGTTCGGGGCTTCCATATAGAGAACCTAGATGAACTCCGTCTTGGTACCGGATGCTCACGCTTCCGATACGACATTGAGAATTACCTAGCGGATATACCGAATCCTCCCTTGCGTACGTTGAAGGAAATAGCCGAAAGCGGACGTGTATACAGGACGGTTCTGCCCACAGTCGAGCGGTTTCTCCAGTTCGAAGGCACACCTAATACCAACGAACAGTGCATCCGCGGTCGTGCCCAAGAAGATCTTTTTCGGGAAGGGCTCCGCTCAGCCATGGCAAAATACAACGTACAGGCGCTCATCTACCCAAGCTGGAGCAATCCACCACGGCTAGTTGGTGACATGAGCACACCACACGGGGACAACAGCCAATACCCTGCTCCCCCAACGGGCTTCCCAGCACTGACGGTCCCAATGGGATTCGTGCGAGATGGAACGCTCCCTGCAGGTCTTCAGGTTCTCGGAGACGCGTGGTCTGAACCGACGCTTATAAGGATTGCCTATGCATTCGAACAGGCTACCAATCACCGAAGGCCACCCCTAACAACACCAGCTCTCAGTAACTGACTCCAGATTGACTGACGTCCAGCGTGGTGCCCGGATAGCTGAATTGGAAGGCTATGAAACCTCACTTGCGGAGCCAACCTCCCAACACGAACGGATCGAAGCCTTAGACGTCCTCAGAGGTTTCGCACTACTCGGTATACTGACCATGAACATCGTCAGTTTTTCTATGCCCGGTATCGCTTATCTGGATCCCACTGCGTGGGGTGAATTCAGCGGTCTCAACCTGGGTGTTTGGGTGACTACCCATCTATTCGCCGAGCTGAAGTTCATGGCGATCTTTTCGATGCTTTTCGGAGCAGGCCTCGTTTTGATGTCCAACCGGAGGTCAGCACGTGGGGAGGAGACTACCGGCCTTCACCTGCGACGGATTTTCTGGCTTTTGGTGTTTGGGCTACTACACGCCCACTTGCTTTGGTCAGGGGATGTACTCGTATGGTACGCTCTTTGCGGCGCCGTTCTTTTCCCATTTAGAAATGCCAAGCCTCGCACGCTCATTAGCCTCGCCCTGGTTTCTTGGTCGATTGGCTCCCTTATACTGATAGCTGGAGCGCTCTCCTTCCCAAGCTGGCCACCCGAAGAGGCCGCGCAGCTCATAGCCGACCTGAAACCGCACTCAGAAATTCTTCTTGCTGAGGTCAATCACTACCGTGGTGGGTGGCTTGAACAGATGCACGTTCGTCTCCCGTCCGCTATCGAATCCGAAACTACGACCTTTGCTAACTGGGCTGCCTGGCGAGTGAGTGGGTTGATGCTGCTCGGCATGGCACTCTTCAAGCTAGGAATACTCACTGGACAAGCTGAATCAAGAACCTATAGGAGGATGATCAGCGCTGGCTTAGTGATCGGAATTCCATTGATTGGTCTAGGAATCCAGAGAAATTTCGTCTCCGCCTGGGCAGCCCCCGACTTCCTCTTTATCAACAGTCTCTTCAACTACTGGGGCAGCATCCCGGTCGCGCTCGGGTGGGTGGGTGTAGTAATGCTCACTCTTAAGAGCGGACTAGCGCTAGGTATAACCTCTCGACTCTCGGCCATCGGGCGGCTGGCCTTTTCGAACTATATCCTTCAAACGGTGATGTGTACCACAATTTTTTACGGGCATGGGCTGGGACTTTTTGGGAGCATAGACCGAAGTAGTCAGCTGTTGGTAGTCTTTGCCGTCTGGGGTTTCCAGCTATGGCTGTCACCACTGTGGCTACGCGCTTTTCGCTTCGGTCCGCTGGAATGGCTATGGCGCTCTCTCGTCTATATGAAGGTACAGCCGATGCGTAATCCAAGCGTCCCCTGACCGCCACCGGCCGGCCTCCAGTGGTGCGGCCACAAAATGTCCGTGCTATCGTTTCGGTTTTAGCCCTCTGATCTGATCAAGAGTCAGCCACAATGGACAGACGCAACTTCGTAAAGACCTCAGCAGTCGGTGTGGCTGCTGCTGCTGCCCCATCAACTATCTCCGCCGCCAAAACTTCACCATCTCATTCGCCTTCAGCACCGTCTCTGAAACTTCGGAGCACACGTCCAGTATGCGTAGCCGATGTAAGTAGCATACGGTACAAGAACGGGGGGCCTGAGAGTGCGATCGAGCGAGCGTACCGCGGCATTACCGAAGGCGAAGACGTCCTCGACGCAATCGTAGCTGGCGTTAACATTCCCGAACTAGATCCGGACGAACGCGGAATCGGATTCGGTGGCCTACCGAACGCTGACGGTGTGGTTCAGCTCGACTCCTGTCTAATGCACGGACCAAACCGTTGGGCCGGTGGTGTCGCTGGTATCGAGGGGGTGAAGACGCCGTCATTGGTTGCAAAAGCAGTCGCCGAGCTGACAGATCATCACCTTATCGTTGGCGAGGGGGCCGCTAACTTCGCACGTCAGTTGGGCTTCGAGATTGAAGACGACTTGAACACCGACAGATCTCGCGAACTCTGGGTAGAGTGGAAGCGACGGATTGATCCGGGACACTGGCTGGACCCCGAAGAACGACTGAGTGGTCGGAGCCAAACGGGTGAGGAGACCGACCCGGACATGATCAGACGGAGACGAGGCAACGGATCTGGATGGCTCCGCGATAGAGATCACGAAGCCCGCCTTGAGCTATTTCAAGATGCGTCACTAGCTGCGGGGCTCTCCATGGTCGACGACGGCCTCATCGATGCAGATTCCTTCTGGGGAACTACAAGCCTAGAGGCTGTAAATCCGGGTGGAGACATATGCGGAGTTACTACAACAAGCGGGCTTTCTTGGAAGATACCCGGCAGAGCGGGCGATTCTCCGATCTTGGGCGCCGGGCAATACGTCGACAATAGCGTAGGGGCCGCAGGATCAACCGGACGCGGTGAAGCAAATCTATACAACTGTGCCTCATTCCTGATTGTTGAAAATATGCGTCGAGGGCTATCTCCCAAGGACGCCGGCATGTCCGCACTCGAGCGGATTCGGCAGAACACAGTGGAGGGCCGCCTACTGAATCAGCGTGGGTTGCCCAACTTCGATGTTCGTTTCTTCATCCTTAACAAGGCGGGTGAATACGCAGGCGTCGCACTGTACGGATCAAATGAATCGATGTTTGCTGTCTGCGACGAGAATGGTGCGCGGGAGGAAGCATTAGAGGGGTTACTCGAAGGGTCGCCTAGGGACTGATAAAGCATCTGCGACAGCTTACCAAAGCACTACGGACAGTCTTAAAGAGGTGACGGCTTTCGCGCCACAACAACACCCACGGGACCCTCAGACCAGACACGAGCAGCCTCGAACCCGGCCGCTCTGAGCACTCCAAGCTCTTCCTTTAGAGGAAGGTACGTGTCCTCGCCTGCCCAAATATCAAAATGTGCCCAAGCTTGCTTCTCATTTATACCGCATGAGATCTGGTGTTGCGCCCAGAGGGCGTAGAGCTGGCGTGCCTCATTCTCATCCTCTGGCATGTTTATGTCCCCGTTCACCAGAACACCTCCGGGTCTGAGAGCATCGAATACTCGTTGGAAGAGCGCAGCCTTCTGTCCCAATGTCGGTATATGATGCAACGAGAGAGAAGCCGAGAATGCATCACAACACTCGAACGGGTCATCGTAAGAACCCAGCACTGGGCGCGCCCTATCCCCAAATCGAACTACCCGATTGGCACCTCGGTTGAGCATTTCCGGATCTATGTCGAGAAGCTCGACTACCCCCACCGTTCTATGTTCCAAAATCGCTTCTGCTAAGGCGCCTGTGCCCGAACCGATATCAATCACCCGGTCTGGGCTGATCTCCGCCACCGATTCAGCAGCTACCCGGATCATAGAGTCGTACCCCGGAATCCAGCGCCGAATTTTCTCGTCGTAATCATCGATCTCCAGACGGAGATGCTCACGCACAGAATGTGACATGGACAGCAACGTCGACTATGTCCTATGCAAAGTCAAAACGGTGATCAACAGTTCGTTATTGCCCACCTGGGTGAAGGCTCCTAGGCTCTTGTGCTCCTAGCGCCAATTTCGCTTAAAAGAGTCCATGACCTGTCTCTCGGGTTTAAGAAACGGTACCCATGAGACCTTGTCCTTGAAGGAGTCCGATAGCATGCACCATTCTCGCGCCGCTTTCTCAGCGATGCTACTCGCTAGCCTAGCGTTAACAGCACAACCCACGATCGCTCAGTCGCTCTCTGAGGAGACGCTGACAAATCTGGCATACAGAGAAATCGGCCCGACACGACAAAGTGGTCGTTTCGTGGACATTGCAGTGCCTAGCGATGATCCCCACACGTTCTACATAGCTACAGCGTCCGGCCACCTTTGGAAAACTACAAATCGAGGCATCACGTTCGACGTACTCTTCGACGATCAACCCGATGTATTCTCAATCGGGGCTATCGCCGTCTCTCCATCTGACTCGAATATCCTTTACCTCGGCTCAGGTGAAGCAAACAACTCGCGCTCCTCCTACTGGGGTAACGGCGTCTATAAATCGACGGATGCGGGTGAATCCTGGACAAACGTTGGGCTTCCGATGTCTCAGCATATAGGGCGTATAGTAGTTCACCCGACGGACCCGAACGTGGTGTACGTCGCCTCACTAGGACCACTATACTCAGCAGGTGGTGAGCGCGGCCTATACAAATCGACTGATGGAGGCCAAAGCTGGAAGCGTTCACTGAACCACCGTTCTGAGGGACAAGACATCGGTGTGGTGGACGTAGTCATGGATCCGACCGACCCAAACACTCTCTACGCAGCGACCTACGACAAGGTTCGCCTGCCGTGGACCTTCGACCTAGGTGGCCCAGGGAGCCGTCTTTTTAAGACCACGGACGGTGGCGAAAACTGGATCCAGATCGGACAGGGCCTCCCTGAAGGCATGCTGGGCCGGATCGGAGTAGATGTATACCATAGTGACCCAAATGTCTTGTACGTGACGATCGAAAACGCAAACAAGGAGGGTATGTCCGACGAGGAACGACGTCAGGAGCTCCTAGATCATAGGTCGTCTCGAGGAATGATCGGTGGTGAAGTTTACCGCTCCGAAAACGCAGGAATGAACTGGGAGAAAGTGAGTCCCGATAATCAGTCGATCGGTGGTGGTCCAGCCTACTACTACGGTCAAATCATCATCGATCCAAACGACGCCGATATCGTTCACGTGCTATCAGCTGCGTCATGGGGTACTTATGACGGCGGCGAAACGTGGGAGCGGCGTCCATACGGTTTCGGGGGAGACGATCACGCCCTCTGGATTAACCCAGACGATTCACGTCACATCATCCTTGGTTACGATCATGGTATGGGAATCTCCTACGATGGTGGTGAAAACTGGTACCACCCTGATTTCCAGTCGCTCGCGCAGTTCTACGCTGTCGGCGTAGATAACTCACGTCCCTACCGAGTCATGGGGGGGCTGCAGGACAACGGCTCGCACATGGCCTATCACACGAACCCAGCGGGCGGCCCGGTCTACTTCGAGCAATGGGAACGCGTCGGAGGCGGCGACGGGATGTACAACGAGATCGACTGGTGCGAAAACCGGCACCTCTACAACGAGTCTCAGTTCGGTCCCATCCGGCGTACAGACCTGTTGACCGGCGAAACAAAGGGTATCCGGTACAACGATCCTGAGATGCGATGGAACTGGAACGCTCCAATTCTAATCTCACCGCACGACTGCAACGTCATCTTTCACGCAGGCAACATGGTCCTCCGCTCAGAATTCCGTGGTGAGGCCTGGGAGGTCATTAGCCCTGACCTGACAAAAGACGATCCTGCCACACAGACCACAGGTAGAGGCGGAGACGGAAATATCCAGTACGGTACGATCACGACCTTCGACGAATCACCTCTCAAAGCGGGTGTCATCTGGGTCGGGACAGACGACGGGAATGTTCAGATCACTAAAGATGGAGGCGAGACATGGACCCTCTTGAACGAAAATATCCCAAACAATCCGGAATATTGGGTCAGTCGCGTCGAGGCGTCTCATCACGAATTGGGGACGGCGTATCTTACGTATACGGGCTACCGAAGAGACGACTTTCGACCCTTTGTGTATAAGACCACGGACTTCGGTGAAACCTGGACCGATATCTCGGCCAACCTTCCGAATGGCCCGGTCAACGTAATCCGTGAGCACCACATAAACCCGGACCTACTCTTCATTGGTACAGAATTTCAGGTCTGGGTTTCCAACACTGGTGGCGAGAACTGGACCAGCATGAAACTCGACATGCCGACGAGTCCCGTACACGACATAAAGATTCAGGAAAGAGACAATGATCTAGTCGTCGCTACTCATGGACGCGGCATTTATGTCACAGATATCGCCCCACTGTCAGCATTAACGCCGACGGTCATGGCTGAGGACGCTTTCTTCTTTACACCGGAACCTGAGATCCGATGGGTCGCTGTCGATAGGACTAACTACTCGTCATCGAACTTCGAAGGGGAAAGTGAAGCACCCGGGGCGTCCCTATTCTTCTACCTTCGCAAAGATGCCGAGGTGACGTTGACCATTTACCAGGGCCAGATCGCGATCTCCGAGATCGAGCATGAAGGAACAGCTGGAATCAATGTCGTTCAGTGGGACATGCTGAAAAAAATTGAGCGAAGCCAGGAAGAGCGAGACAGAATACGTGAACAACGTCAAACCCGGAGCGGCAGCGGTTTCGGTCGCCAGAACGGTGACACGACTCGCTTTGCGATAAGTGAAGCTACACCCGGTTCATACCGAGTTGTCCTAAGGGTCGACGACATGGAACTGGAAGAAGTGGTGACTATTCTCAAAGACGAATGGTGGCAGGAGCGAAGATAAATCCACCGACCAGGCTATCCACTAAGCCGCAATGCCAGATGCAGGTCTCCGGTTGCCCGTTCGTACATACGGACCCCACCTTGATCAATCGCAACACAACCCCCTGACGAGACTGATGATGAAGAACGTTCGCACGACACTCTTAGCTGCCTTGAGCATTGCCTTGGCCTCGCCCGCTGCTGGCCAACAAGTCCCATGGAGTCCCATGAATCGGGGCAGTGATAACATGGAGGTCCTAGGCCACCTACCCCTAGGTGCACAGTTGTCTGTAGCGGACATGGACCTGGAGCAGGAGATGGATCGCCCATACGCATATATCTCCCGAATGGTGTACGGTTGGGAAGGTCCTAAAGGAACAGATATCATCAGCCTTGAGGACCCCGAAAACCCTGAACTGATCTATGAGTGGCGCATCGAGAACCAGGACTTGCACCAGCGTACTGGTGGAATGGACGTCAAACACTTCAAGTGGAATGATCGGTACTACCTAGTTCAGTCACTCCAATTCGGTCAAGGAGGTCCAAACACCGACCTCGGTGCTGTAATTCTTGATGTAACAGACCTACCTGACGCATCCACGGTCCGTGAAGTAGCACGCATACGAGAGCCGGATATGCCCGGTGGTTTCCACAACATCTTTATCTACAAACATCAGAACGATCGGGTGTACCTATTTACGACAGCGAGGGCTCCTGGCGCACTCATCTACGACCTTGGAATGATTGTGGACGGAGATCTTGAAAATGCCCGTGTAGGAATGGTGCCAGTACCGGAATCTCCGATGGGGCGAGGCGCCGGCCGTGGCTATCATGACTTCTACGTCGGCTACCATCCAGACACTGGCGAAGATCGGTTCTACGGGGGAGGCACAGGCGGGTACTACATATACGACGTAACAGACCTCGAGAACCCGGAACTGCGTATCACGCTCACCGGCATAAGTGGAGTGAGCTACGGACACACATTCACGCCGAGTCCAGACGGACGGTACGTAATCGCTGAGACCGAGTATCAGTATGCTCCTCTCAGAATCTTTGATCTCCAACCGGCCCTAGAGGGAGAGGTCACCAATGTGAGATCACCAATCTCGGCATTCACAGCGGACTGGAGAAACCTCGTTCACAACCACGAAGTGCGTTGGCCATACGTCTTCGTCTCCGGCTACCTCGATGGTCTACAGATCTTCAACCTTCAGGACCCAAACAACCCTGTGACGGTCGGTTACTACGATACGTACATAGGCCCGACAGTCGACGGTAGACCTGCCATGTTCAACGGCGCGTTCGGCGTAGACGTTCGCAACGAGGACGGACTAATCGTGATCAGTGATATGTCTACCGGTGTGTGGACGTTCAAGATGGACGGATTCCAAGGCTGGAACGGTGAGCACTGGGGACAGCCAAATATCTCGTCGGCTCAGGACTGGGATAACCCGGTCGTCAAACGGCCGGTTAGTGAAGAGGACAACTAGAGAGCAACCTCTTTTTGACCTTAAAAACGGACTTCGGTCCTGAAGGAAAAAAGTGGCCTAGGCCCCTCTAGAAAAGGTCTAGGCCACTTTTTTACACTAGCAAGAACATGCTCTATCCGGAGCTCATCTGTTGGACAGTTCCGTTGAGTTTATCGGAATCATTAGATGCGCTCCCGCAGTACCCTCGTTCATCATCCATGGGGTGCCTCGACCAGCCAATGCGTTGTCTCTTTGCGACTCAGTCGGCATACCCAATTCAGTAGCAGTCGCCCCAGGAACCCTCAGAACCCAGAGGAGACGGATCCTGTCGTCCTCTCCATATAGCCGATATCCAAGTGAACCCATCGGCGTCGACGGGATGGCACCGTCCTCGACGGCCTTAGCTACAGATGCCGAAGCATCATCCTCGGAATATCCTTCAGCTAATAAACGGGCATTCATATCTCTACTCACCCAACCATCCTGATGGTAACAGCGAGTGAATCCGCTCTCGGGATCGTGAGGACGGCACTCTACAGTTGAGGTACCCTCCCGAAGAACAACTCTCTGCCCGGTAGACGCGTCGAAGGTCGAAACCGTAGCGACATTCTTCAAATCATCCGGTAACGGCAGTGTGGCCTGGGTAACAGGATCTGTGATCGTCTTTGCATCAATGAGCGGTGCAGTCGAGCCCGTATTCGAAAATTCTGTCCCGTTTATTGGGATCATTAGATGAGCTCCCGACGTCCCCTCCCGCATCATCCACGGAGTTCCTTGACCGGCCAGTGACTGATCGCGCTGGCTACCTGTAGGCATAGCGAGATCGGACGCCACCTGATCGGGCAAGACGACGACCCAGAGGTACTGTATCCGGTCGCCTTCGTCATAGGTGCGATACATCATCGAACCAATAGGTGATGGGGCCACACTCCCATCCATCTCAGCGGCAGTAATCCGCTCAGCAACTTCTTCTGACGACAAACCCTCAGCGACGAGCCTGGCGCGTAGATCCCGCCGAGCGGCCGTAGAGGTTGGGTAGCACCAAGTAAAGCCGTCGTCCGAACGCGGTTCGCATTCTACGTGATTGTCACCCTCGCGAAGGATCTCTCTTTCCCCTGAATCGGCGTTATAACGGTACACGGTTGCGTCGGCTCGCAGATCTTCTGGCAACGGACGCAGAGCCTCTGAAATCACAGGGTCTTGGTTCTGTGACGCCGACTGCCCACACGCCGCCAACATGACTACACCCAGAAGAAGAGTTAAAGCCTTTGGAAATTTGGGGATGCGTGCACTCATCGAATCTCCCCTTCATTATGGATGAAACGGATCGCCGGAGGGGTTAAGCCAACGACAACGGGAATGACATCTTAGCCACTGAGCTAGCGACGCGCTC
>TARA_B100000686_G_scaffold248889_1_pt1 | contig 11461 bp, 9 predicted proteins | sample TARA_B100000686 | Tara Oceans TARA_B100000686 (sample SAMEA2622733) | marine metagenome | biome: marine biome (ENVO:00000447); feature: marine epipelagic mixed layer (ENVO:xxxxxxxxx); material: "saline water (ENVO:00002010), including plankton (ENVO:xxxxxxxx)" | depth 150 m
AAGGTCTCATTAACATCGAAAAAGATAACCTTTGGTGCTCGCAATTCCCGTGCAGACATTGCTGTATTCTTATCAGGCTGCGCGGCACCTCTGGTGTCTGTCTGAGCGAAGACTGGTGATGACAATAGACTAATGCCTACAGCGGTTGCGCAACATAGCCTTGAGAGTAATGAAGAAGGTGAGCGAGCCATAATTATCCTTTATAAAATTTGAACGAGTGTTCAAATTAGGCGGGATAACACATGAATGCAATAGCTAATGAGACGAAACGACTATTTTCTGGTGGTCAACCGGTAGCCGTTGCCTCTCAGAGTTTCAATAAATATGGCATCACTGCTGTGAAGCTTTTGTCGCAGCCTACTGATATACACATCAACAACATTAGTTAACGGATCGCTGTGACTTCGCCATACTCGACTTAATATGCGTTCTCGAGACAGCACTTTTTCAGCATTTTCTGCGAAGTAGTAGAGCATGTCGTATTCTAGTTTGGTGAGTGAAATCTCTTCCCCAGACAATGTCGCAATACGTGACTCGTCATCGATGTTTAACGGTCCGATGGTGAGGCCTAATTGGGTAACCGGTGTATTCGTCACTCTTCGGCTTAAGGCCGTTATGCGCGCAAGTAGTTCGTCAAAGTCAAATGGCTTGCACAAATAGTCATCCGCGCCTTGTTTCAAACCATTCACGCGCTCGCGTACTTCGTCCACCGCGGTTAGTAACAAAACCATAGGGGCATGGGGAAGCGACTTGATTGCGGGCAGCAGCTCTACGCTATCTTCATCACCAAACATGCGATCAAGTACAATAATAGCAGGGGCTTCATGGCGAATGCGCGTGACTAAGTTGTGTAACGCCGACTCTTCGATGCACTCAAAACCTTCAGCGCTTAAGCCTCGTGATAGAAAGCGTAGCAAGGGGGCTTCGTCATCAGCAATAAGAATTTTCATTGTTGTTATGATCCTAGTCGTTCGATGTTACTTAACGGTTGTTATTAATCTAAGGACGTCGCGTGGTCTTGTAAAACTGGCAGCGTCAACGTGAACTGCGAGCCTTTACCTAATGTGGAATGCGCACTCAATGTACCGTGGTGGGCTTCTGCTATCGCTTTAGCGATAGACAAACCTAGCCCCATTCCATTGCCTTTGCGCTTTAACCTAACGAAGCGTTCAAAAACGTGCTGCAAATCACTTGAAGAAATGCCTTCACCGCTATCAATGACCGATACGTTGATATTCGGGCCTTCGCTCTCAACGCGCAGCACAATGGGCGTATCGGGATAAGAATATTTGTGCGCGTTTTCGATAAGGATGGTCAGTACCTGCACAATTCTGTCTTTGTCGATTAGCACTTGGACCTCATTATTGGCAAGCCATTTAAGATCTAAGTCTCTTGGCTTTGTGAGCTTTTGCCATAACGCCATATTTTGTGTAAGCAGGTTATGTAAGTCAGATTTAACCAGATCTACAGTAAATTCGTGCATCTCGGCACGCGCTAGCAGCAGCAAATCATCAACCAACTTACTTAAGTTCACGGCTTGCTCAAGTATGGTTTCTAGCGTTTCTTTATAAATCTCGTTGCTAGCCGCAGACTGCCTAAGGGTTACCTGCGCTTCGCCACGAATAATGGTTAACGGCGTGCGCAATTCGTGACTTACATCAGCCATAAATTGTCGGCGCTTTGCGTCCAGCTGAGTGAGTTTATTGTTGGCTTCTTTTAAAGCCCGGGTTCGGCTCTCCACTTCAAACTCTAAGTGCTTACGATGGGCATCAGCCTGGTCTTCGTGTTCTTGTAGTCGTGCTATCATCGAATTTAGTGCTTTGACCAAGTCAGTAAATTCGCTATCCAGGGTTTCAGGCAATCGATAGTGGTAGTTTCCCGAGGCAATGGCATCGGTACCCGTGCGAATAACTGTAAGCGGCTGATACAGGGCATTGAATAGCCAATAACAACCCAGCAGAATGAAAGGACAGGTGATAAGGCCTAAACTGATAGTAAACCACACAATGCTGCTGTTTAGCGTTTCAATGCTAGCGTTAATGCGCGATACAACGCCTGTTTGGCGGTTTACTGCAGAGTTGATGGCCTCCCTAAACTGGTTGTCGATAGTTACTTCAAGTAATGTTTGAAGGCGCTGCTGTTGATTAAGTGGAGTACTGTCATTACTTAGCGCAATAGCTCTAAACTCTTCCACAATGCCTTGAATCAGCGCTTCAAGTTCATCGGTATCTTCAACACTTCCTAATGTTGCCTCAAGCCCTAGTGCTTCGCGTTGGGCAAGTTCCAGAGATTTTATACGGTTCAACGAGTTTTCTATTTGTTGTTGTTTGTTTCTCACTTTCGCTTGGTTCGCATTCTTGCCAAAAATAAGCTCATCGGTTAGCTGTTTGAAAAGCCTGTAGGAAATACTTGATAACTGCTGGTGCTCTGACAGCAGGGATTGAGCGAGTTGAGCTTGCGCTAAGTTAGTGCGCGTTAAATGCGCAGATACGGCTGCACTGGCTAAAGCAATCAACAGAATAAAAGTGGAAAGTAGCCCAAAAAGGTAGAGTTTACGTTTGTACATTGGCAGCAGCGTTATGATTATTTGTCACTATATACGCTAAACGTAATTTAATGGTGCAGTTTCACGGCAATAAAATAGTAAGTCTGAGCAGATGGGCTACCAGCGACATGTCGTCTGAATTGGTGTAAAAATAGAACGTAAAAAAGGGCGAGAGAGAGAAAAAAGTACGTTCATAAAAGTCGTGATCACTATGAAAACGTAATCGTTTAAGCCGTGTGCTCAAGAATAGACAAGGCAATATCTGTTTGATATTGGAGCTCTTCATCTATTTTCCAGTGTTCGGGGCTCCAACCCGCTAAGAACCGATAAAAGTCAGCGCAGGCGAAGGGGTACAGGTACTTCCATTCAGCAATGATAAGCGCAATATCAGCACGCTTGAAACAAGCCGAACTATCATTGTTAGCCAATCGAGTGTGTAGCGCATCTTCGAGCGCTTGAAAGTAGTTATCGAGCAATGCATCACGATGTTTCATGTGGGTTTGGGTTGATAGGGCACTGCCCAAAAAATACGCCACGTCCTTTATGCCTGCGCCATAACCCACGTACTGAAAGTCGACAGCTGCACAGTCAGAAAAATCTTCGGTAAAACAAAAGTTAGCCACTTTAGCATCGCCGTGCACCAAAGTGTGATAGTGAGCGTCGCCTAACGTGGTAGATATATCGACAGCATGTTGCTTTAGTAATCCATCCGACATGGCGTTGAACTCATCTTCACGGGTTGCCAAGTGCCAATAAGTGCCTTCAGGCCATAATTGTAAACTTTGGCTATCAAATTCACCTCTTACATTGACAAAGCGTGCATGAAAGTTGGCAAGCCATTTTAGAGCAGTGATGCATTGCGCAGCGGTAAGTGAAGAGGCCGTGCGAGAATAGCCGCTGTGTGCTAAGTCTTCCATAACAAGAAGGGAGGCTTCGCCCTGTTGGCTGTGCCCTAAACATTTAGCTGTACGGCACGACGCATCAGTTTGGACTTGAACGTCGCTATAAAAACAGTTCTCTACCTTAAAAGATTGGCACTTACGGTTGTGGCTAGCTTCACCATTCCAGCCTTTAGGGTGAGAGAGCCTGTGTGGCGGAGTGGCGCATTTCACGACTACTTTTAGCGCTGCTTCGTCTCCACCTTGTTGCGCGCCAAGTGGGTTTTGTTCAGCTTGGTGATACTGGCTTTCTTGGAAAGGGCTTCTCTCGTCGTGATTCTTTGAAAAAGTATTATTAGGATAGCCCAAAGTGGCACGAAAGCACGCTCCGTAGCCACTCCAAAGAGGTTGAATCATTTGTGTGTCTAATACTTTCGCGTTACATACTTGGCTTAACCAATCTATATACTGCTGGTTTACCGTATCTGACATTTTATTCTCAACTCGGACTCGATGTTAAACGTACACTAACAAACAAAAAAGCCGCTCGAAAGCGGCTTTTACGTCAATTAGCTAGTAGCGCACTAGCGACTGAAAATTATTCAGCCACTGCTGCTACTTCGGCAACGTCATCTACCGACTGAGGAAGCGTTGTTACTGCTGATGCACGTGACGTTACGTGCGACATGGCTGCAGTTTTACCCGATACTGCGAGTGCAGGTCGTGTGTCGTCAGCTTTAGCGGTAAGCGCTACATCAACAAATGCGTCGTTTACTGCTGCAGGCAATGCCATAGGGTGCGATGCACCACGCTTTCCTTTGCCACTCGCTGCTAGGCTCGAAGAAGGCGCTGCTGTTGTTTCAGCTTCTTCTTTAGTCGCTGGCGTATCTGCTTTCGCCTCTTGTACCTGTGCTTCTGGTTCTGCAACTACAGGTGCGTCAGCCAAGTTTATTTCAACTTGCTCTGGCGATGCTGTTGCTTCGTCTTTAGCTTCTGGCGCCGTATCAGCTTGCGTTGTTTTAGCTTCAACTGCCGGTTCCGTTTGTGCTGCCGGAGCCGTTTCTTCAACGTTGCTTTCTTGCACTGAAGTTTGAGCTTCTTTAGCCGGTTTAGCTTCAGTTGTCGCGTTATCGTCTGCTGACGTTACTTCATCAGTTGAGTCTACAGCTTTCGAAGGTTTATCGTTCGCTGACGGCTCTGCATCCGCTGAAGGTTCTGCATCAAACTGAAGTTCGTCCTGAACGGCTTCAACGTCAAGCTTTGCTTTCTCTTGCTTAGAAACAGGTTGCTCTTCAGCTGGCGCTAACTGCCCAGGCTCTTTTGCTTGTGTTTCTTCGACAGCAGGTGCATCTGTCTTAGCTGTCGCTTCAACTTCTGCTTCTGGCTGCTGCGGTGACAACTCACCAGGCTGTTTAGCTTGCGTGTCTGAATCGTCAACTTGCTGCGACTCTTTCTTACGACGCTGACCAGCCGCACGAACGTGACGTGGAGAGCGGCGTGAACGGCCACGGCCTTCACGTTTTTGACCATGCTCTTCACTGTTAGCGTCGGTATTTGCATCAGTGCCGTTAACGGAATCACTAGTTACCGCTGATGAGTCATCTTCACCCTTAACTGCATCCGATACTGGCTTCGCTTCAGCAGGTTTATCCGCTGGCTTTTGCGCGGCTTTGGCGGCTGGCTTTTGCTCATCCTTCTTCTGTTCAGCAGTGTTTTCAACCGGTGACTCTGCTTTCGGCGCTTTAGGCTTGGCGTCAGCTTTAGCTTTGTGCTGCACTGGCGCTTCTTTGGCTACTGGTGTGGCCTGCGCTTCGCTTTGTTCAGCAGTATTCACCGCGTTGTCATCTTTCTTCACACGAACGCTGCGGCGTTTATCACGACGTTTTCTACGTTCAGCAACTTCACGCTTCTTCTGTGCTTGGTTTTCTTGCTGCTCGCCATCTTGCTTTTCGTGCTTAGGCTTTTGTTGCTCATCGCGTGGTTGCTGTGCCTTACGAGGCTTACGACCTTTGTTATTGCGCTTATCATCTTGATCTTGACGCTGGTCTCGCTGCTGATCGCCGCGCGGTTTGCGATTATCCTGCTGCTCACCATCGCGGTTCTGGTCTTTACCTTGAGACTGATTGCCACGACGATTGTTCTTGTTGCGCGGCTTGCGGCGACGGTCGTCATTATTGCGGCTGCGGTTGTTTCTATTTTTATTACCAGACTGTGGCTTCTTGTCTTTATTAGTTTCTTCTTCGCTTTCGCTACCGAATAAATCACTAATCCATTTGCCAAATCGGGCAAATAGTGAAGGTACATCGTCGGCTTTCTTTGCTGTTTCTTCTTTTGGCGCAACTACAGGTGCAGCCGTTGGTGCAACAAGGCCTTTCAGTGCTGGCTCTTCGCGCTTAACCGGTGCAGAAGTCGTTGTTTCCGTCTCAGCTTCTACCGCAGGCATTAACTCTACGTCGTAACTCGCTTCAGATATAACGTCATCTGGACGTCTGCGTAATACCTGGTAGTGCGGTGTATCTAGATTCGCGTTAGGAATAAGTAACAAGTCAACACCGTGGCGCTTTTCTAGAAGCTGAATAGACTTACGCTTTTCGTTAAGTAAATAAGTCGCAACTGGAACAGGCAACTGTGCTTCAATTTGCCCTGTGTTTTCTTTAATGCTCTCTTCTTCCAAAATACGAAGAATAGACAGTGCCAAAGACTCAGTGCCACGAATGGTACCGTGACCAGAACAGCGAGGACACACGTGATGCGCTGATTCGCCTAAAGAAGGGCGTAAACGCTGGCGAGACATTTCCAAAAGGCCAAAGCGAGAAATGCGACCCAATTGCACTCGTGCTCTGTCGCTTCTCACAGCGTCTTTCATGCGGTTTTCAACTTCACGTTGGTGACGTACTGGCGTCATATCAATGAAGTCGATTACAACCAATCCACCTAGGTCACGAAGACGCAGTTGACGGGCAATCTCGTCCGCCGCTTCTAGGTTTGTGTTAAGCGCTGTCTCTTCAATATCACCACCTTTTGTTGCACGGGCAGAGTTAATATCTATAGAGGTTAGTGCTTCTGTTGGGTCGATAACAATTGAGCCGCCAGAAGGCAAACGCACTTCGCGTTGGAATGCAGACTCAATTTGGCTTTCGATTTGGTAGTGACTAAATAACGGCACTTCACCACGATAGAGCTTTACGCGATTTGCAAAGTCAGGGCGTACTAATTGAATGTGCTGTAAAGCTTGCTCATAAATACTGGTTTTATCGATAAGGATTTCGCCAATATCGCGACGTAGGTAGTCGCGGATAGCACGAACAATTACGTTACTTTCCTGGTGAATCAAGAAAGGGGCTTCACGTTCTTCAGCAACGCTAGAGATAGCTTCCCAATGGGTAAGCAAGACTTTTAAATCCCATTCTAGCTCTTCGTAAGATTTGCCAACGCCCGCAGTGCGAACAATCAAACCCATACCTTCAGGAAGGTCCAATTTGCTTAGTGACTCTTTAAGCTCTGTACGCTCGTCGCCCTCTATTCGGCGTGAAATACCGCCAGCGCGAGGGTTGTTTGGCATAAGTACGAGGTAACTGCCTGCAAGCGATAAGAATGTAGTTAATGCAGCGCCTTTTTGACCGCGCTCTTCTTTATCAATTTGAACAATTACTTCTTGGCCTTCTTTAATCACATCTTTGATGTTAGGGCGGCCTTCGAATTTGTAACCTTTAGGGAAGTAAGTGCGGGCAATTTCTTTGAGGGGTAGGAAGCCATGGCGCTCTGCACCGTAGTCAACAAAAGCAGCTTCTAAGCTGGGTTCAACGCGGGTAATTTTACCTTTGTAGATGTTCGCTTTTTTCTGCTCGTGTCCTGGACTTTCTATATCTAAATCATACAACCGTTGCCCATCGACAAGAGCAACGCGCAACTCTTCTTGCTGAGTTGCATTAATTAACATTCTTTTCATTGTATCTAACTCTGTTTTCGTACAGCCGTTAAGACACAAAATTAAAGTGACATGTGCAAACCCTCACCGCGCAACCTCACGGCTGGACGGGGACCTTGTTGTAACGTCGCATTATCCCTGGTGGGCAAACACTCATGCGAATAAACAAGCGCCTTTATCTTAAGCGCAAACCCATACGATCGTGAATTGACACGTATAATCGTACAGATGCATTCATGTTCACACTGCTTTAAGGATGTCGGGAGCGACTAGCCCTTATTACTCATTTCATTTTTTCAAGCGGCATCATTTTTGCCACTCAATTGTCATTTAATTCTGTTAGCTAAACGGCAAACTTATTTTATGTTCGCAAGCATGGCCTCGCTTTTTACGGCAGTGTAGTCGTTGCCTCTCTCGCGGGGTCGGTATGAATGTGTTATTTCATCGAACACTTATCATTGCTGATGTCACCGACGCTCAAACCATGCTTTTATCGTTTACAAGTTAAAACAACACACTCAGATGCGTGCTGATTTTCGGTCTTGTTGTTGTTTTTATAACGCTGTGTTTCACATTGTTAAAGTGCGGCAACGAAATGCCTGTTCCACACCTTTCTTTTTACGTGAATTTAATCGTGTTAAAAACATCGATAATTATCGCACTAAAAGTCAAATTTTAGCAAGGAAAGCGAATGAATAAATCCCATAAATTGAGATGTTAAATACAGAAAACATGCGCTTTGGATAAAAAGTATGCGCAAAGGTGGGTTTTCTAAGTCCTAGCTAAGCGCTGATATAATAATTATTTTAGTAAAACGTAAGTTTCAGTATGTTGTACACTTTTCAATAGGGTATAATGCGCCTATGAAAGAAGAAGCTCCCCAAAAAGTACGATTTGTAACGGTTGAAGCCGACTTGGCTGGTCAACGTATCGATAATTTTTTACGCACCCAATTAAAAGGCGTGCCGAAAAGCATGATTTACCGCATTTTACGCAAAGGTGAAGTGCGAGTGAATAAAGGTCGTGTTAAGCCTGAATACAAGTTACAAGCTGACGATTTAATCAGAATTCCACCGGTTCGCGTGTCGGAAGGCGCACCTGCGCCATCGCCTAAGCTCGATAAAATTGCATCATTAGAGTCGCATATCCTTTTCGAGGACGACCGTATACTTGTTATAAACAAGCCATCTGGAATGGCAGTTCACGGTGGAAGCGGCTTAAGCTTTGGATTAATCGAAGGCTTAAGAGCCTTGCGTCCCGATGCCAAATTTATGGAATTGGTACATCGACTAGACCGTGACACGTCAGGCTGTATTTTGATAGCCAAGAAGCGTTCTGCCCTTCGCCACATGCACGAACAACTTCGTACAGGTAAAATGGACAAGCGATATAATGCGCTAGTTGCAGGTGAGTGGCCTAAAACTCGATTTAAAGTTAAAGCGCCGCTTCGTAAAAATGTGCTGCAATCGGGTGAGCGCATGGTAAGTGTAAGTGACGATGGTAAACCGTCAGAAACTCGCTATCGCATATTAGAGGAATACGCAGTTGCAACCTTGGTTGAAGCGTCGCCTATTACGGGGAGAACTCACCAAATTCGCGTTCACTGTTTGCATGCGGGTCATCCAATTGCTTGCGATCCGAAATACGGTGATGCGGATTTTGACGCGGCAATGCGTCAGAAAGGGCTGAATAGACTGTTCCTTCACGCTCGCAGTATTTCATTGCTGCATCCAGCGACTGAAGAGCGCGTGACATTTACCGCGCCATTAGACGACACACTCTCAAATACACTTAAAGCGCTGTAAGTTATGCATTCAAAGAATCAGGCTGTGGTAGCACAGCCTTTCACTTCATTAAATGAAAAACTTCCAAAGTATAAACTAGTTATCTTTGATTGGGATGGCACGCTAATGGATTCGGCGGCGAAAATTGTTAGTTGTATGCAACATGCGGCGCAACAATGTGATGTGCCAATTCCTACTTACGAAGAAGTGGGCCATATTATTGGTATAAGTTTAAAGCCCGCCATTAAACAGCTTTTTAATATTGAAGATGATGAGTTAGCCGAGCGTTTAGTCGCCGCCTATAAAGAGGCGTTTGTTACCCGTGATACAACGCCGTGTCCGTTGTTTGATGGCGTTGAACGGTTACTTAGCAATTTGAAAGAAACGGGATGTACATTGGCCGTTGCGACAGGTAAAGCGCGTCGCGGTCTTGATAGAGCGTGGGCACAAACAGGGACGGGGCGCTTCTTTAGTGCATCACGTACCGCTGACGAGGCAGAATCCAAGCCTTCGCCCGACATGCTCCTACAGTTGCTTGATGAACTTAGTGTTAAAATAGAAGATGCGGTAATGATTGGTGACACGACCTACGACATGCAAATGGCGAAAACTATCGGTATGGATAGGATAGGGGTCTCATACGGCGTCCATGCGCAGGTTCATTTAGAAGCGTTGTCACCTGTGGCACTTGTACACTCCATAAGTGAATTAGAGACAGCGCTATTCAAATAGCGCTGGTTTGTAGCACTGCTTTGATACAACTGCTCTGAGAGAATTAGTGGCTTACTGTGCAGCCATTGCTAATAAATCGACATCGAAGTGTGCGCCCAGTAATTCATTCAGCAGCATTATCGGAAGGCCGATTAAACTGTTAGGGTCGCGGCTCTCTATTTTATCAAACAGTAATATTCCCATGCCTTCGCTTTTGAAACTGCCAGCACAATCAAGAGGCTGCTCTTTATCTACATAGGCGCGAATGGCAGCTTCACTGTTATGGCGAAAGAAAACGCGTGTTTCATCTACCTGTGTTATTGTTTTATTGGCGCTAGGCTGGTGAAGGCAAAGTGCAGTATAAAATGACACTTGCTTACCTTGGCATGCGATCAGCTGGTTTACAGCATTTTCTGTCGTGCCAGGCTTGCCAAGTAGCTGCGGGCCTGCATCGGTTTGTACCAAAGCTACTTGATCGCTACCAATAATAATGGTGTCGCTATTTACCTTTTCTAATTCAGCGGCAACCTTGTGCGCCTTTTGTTCAGCCAAACGTAAACTCAAAGCAGTAGGACTTTCGTTCGCAAAGGGTGTTTCGTCAATATCTGGTGCGTGGGTGTCTACCTGAATACCAATGTTGGCGAGCAACATTTTTCGGTATTGCGATGATGAGGCAAGAACAAGGGAGGCCACAAATACTCCTTTTATGAAATCAATATGTTGCGTACTTTCAGTTAGTAGTACAATGTTACATTATCACTGCGCACCACATACAGCCTTTTATTGTAGGTTAAAACGCAATTTTGCTTTGACAGGAAGGGGTTGACCCTATATCATGCGCGCCCTATGCAGAAAGTGAAACTCCCTCATTCGGTTGAACCGACTAAAAGTGCCATGAAACGTTCCGATTACCGGGGCGTGATTGCGTCTAAAGATATGGAACGATTGAGTGAAGCAGTTGTCCGATGCAATGACTATGTGGACGCAGAAGTACAGTTCGAAAAAGACGCGCAGGGTCTTACTGTCTTTCACGGCCATTTAGCCACGCAGGTAACACTTATCTGTCAAAGGTGTAATGGTGAACTCGATTATCCCGTGGAAGCGGAATTCTGTTTTACTCCAGTGCAGGGAGAAGAGCAGGAAAGCGATGACATCATTCCCGAGGCTTACGAACCGGTAGAGGTCAACGACCACGGAGAAGTTAATCTGCTTCAAATTTTTGAAGACGAACTACTGTTATCTTTGCCAATTGTGCCCCTTCATGCAGAGTCGGAGTGTACAGTGAAGCAAGACGATATGTCGTTTGGAAAGATTGAACCGGAACAAGAGCGACAAAACCCTTTCGCGGTTTTGAAAGAACTTAAGCGAGACCAGGAGTAAGTTATGGCAGTACAACAAAATCGTAAAACGCGTTCTAAGCGCGGTATGCGTCGCTCACACGATGCATTGACAGGCGCGACTTTGTCTGTCGATTCAACGTCGGGTGAAACACACCGTCGTCACCACGTAACCGCTGACGGTTACTACAAAGGCAAAAAAGTAATCGGCGCTTAAGTCGGCGACTACATTTTGTCTAAGCTAACCATTGCGTTAGATATCATGGGGGGCGATCATG
>TARA_B100000686_G_scaffold198467_1_pt1 | contig 11453 bp, 10 predicted proteins | sample TARA_B100000686 | Tara Oceans TARA_B100000686 (sample SAMEA2622733) | marine metagenome | biome: marine biome (ENVO:00000447); feature: marine epipelagic mixed layer (ENVO:xxxxxxxxx); material: "saline water (ENVO:00002010), including plankton (ENVO:xxxxxxxx)" | depth 150 m
TGCGGGTAGGTTGCTTGAGTGCATGAGTAATTGTGTGCCTAGAGGAATGACTGTCCACGACAGAACCCGGCTTATAGGCCAGCTTCACTTCTATACAATAAGCTAAGCTATAATTTTTGTAATCTTCTCAAGATCCTTATTGAGTTGTAAATTACCTTTAATTAAAGCTCTATCTCTTTTATTTGCATAGCGTATTCCTATACACAAAGAAATTTTCTTAGTTCTTTTCCTTAAGTCTTTGTCACATAAACAAAAATCCATTAATTTCTCTTGACTTGATCTTATTTTTTAATTAGAGTGGGCATTAGTGGGGAATAGTGGGAAAACTGTTCAACTGAAATAAGCCGTGCATTTGAAATTTTATTTAAGGAAATAAGGGAAAATATGTTTCGTGGGGTCACACAACTTAATCTTGATAATAAGGGAAGGCTTGCAATACCTACTAAATATCGAGAAGGCCTTATAGCTTTCTGTGAGGGCCATTTGGTTCTTACTGCCGATCCAGCCAAATGTTTATTGGTTTACCCTCAGCCTGCTTGGGAGCCTATAGAGCAGAAATTAAATGGGCTTTCTAGTTTTAATCCAGAAACTCGTAGTTTGCAGCGTCTTCTTGTAGGTAATGCTAGTGATGTGGAGATGGATGCTTCTGGTCGAATTCTAGTGCCACCACCTTTGCGTCAGTTTGCAGGGTTAATTAAGAATGTGGTGTTAGTTGGGCAAGGTGCAAAACTAGAATTATGGGAAGAAGAAAAATGGAATCAGCAAATTGATGATTCTTTAGCCCTAAAAGGTGAAAATATTTCTCCTGAGCTTGATGGATTCTCGTTGTGATGCGGTGGTGGTGACTTTAGATGCATGTCACAGTTTTGCTACAGGAGGCAGTAGATGCATTGATGATTAAACCAAGTGGAGTTTACATTGACGGTACTTTTGGTTTTGGTGGTCATAGTCAGATGATTTTAGAAAAGCTGGGTAAAAAAGGAAAATTAATTGCTTTCGATAGGGACATATCTGCAGTAGCCATAGGAAGATCTATCGAAAATAGAAATTTTCATATTATTCATAGTAGGTTTTCTAAAATAAAGCAGGAAATACATGAGCTGGGTGTGTCTCAAGTAGATGGGATATTGTTAGATTTAGGAGTGTCATCATTACAGCTTGAAGATATATCAAGGGGGTTTAGTTTTCGCTTAGATGGGCCGCTTGATATGCGTATGGATACGTGCCAAGGGCAGACTGCAATGGAGTGGATTGCTTCAGCATCTGAGGTACATTTGGGGGAGGTAATTAAGAATTATGGTGAAGAGCGATTTGCTAAGAAAATTGCTAGAGAAATTGTCGTCGCAAGATCGAGACGCCCTATTACTAATACACTTCAACTTGCTGGAATCGTGGCAAAGGTTATTCGACCAAGCAAGCAAAACCATCATCCAGCAACGCGTACTTTTCAGGCTATACGGATTTATTTAAATCAGGAGCTTGATGAATTGTCATTGATCTTGCCCGATTGTATGAAATTATTGAAAAAAGGTGGACGGCTTGTAGTTATTAGCTTTCATTCATTGGAGGATCGTACTGTTAAACGTTTTATGAGAGAGGCATCATGCTCAGATAAATTTCCTCGTAGACTACCAATACGAGATAAAGATGTGAGGCACCTGATTCGTCCTAAATTGCGTTTAGTTGGGAGAGCGATGAGACCCAAAGAAAGTGAAATAGGAATTAATCCACGTGCTAGAAGTGCGGTTATGCGGGTAGCAGAGAGGCTAAATGCGGATAATTTATAGAGAAAATATTTCTAAAAAAATTAGGTCTAAAATTAGTAAGTTATTTTACTAGCTCATTAAAGGAGAGTGTTATGAAATTCGAGATCATGGAGGCAGAGGACCGAGCGGCAGTTATAAAAGTTATAGGTGTCGGTGGTTGTGGGGGTAATGCTGTAGATCACATGATTAAGAATGGAGTGCAAGGTGTTGAATTCATCTGTGCGAATACTGACGCACAGTCTTTAAAGCGTAATCAAGCCCGTATTTTATTGCAATTAGGTCCTGCTATTACAAAAGGATTGGGTGCTGGAGCAGACCCTGAAATAGGACGTTTGGCTGCAATTGAAGAGCGTGACCGTATTGCTGAATTAATTGATGGGGCGGACATGTTATTCATTACTGCAGGTATGGGAGGTGGAACTGGAACTGGTGCAGCACCAATAGTGGCAGAGATAGCAAAAGAAAAGAACATTCTAACTGTGGCAGTTGTGACAAAGCCATTTTTATTTGAAGGTAAGCGATTAAAGTCGGCAAAGATTGGCATGGAGGAATTATCAAACTATGTGGACTCATTAATTGTTATTCCAAATGATAAATTAATGTCAGTACTAGGGGATGACGTTAGCATGCTAGATGCTTTTGAAGAAGCAAATAATGTGCTTTATGGAGCAGTTGCAGGAATATCAGAGGTAATTAATTGCCCAGGCCTTGTGAATGTAGATTTTGCTGATGTTAAAACTGTAATGTCAGAAGCGGGTATGGCTATGATGGGAACTGCAATTTCAACGGGGATTGACCGTGCAAGTTTATCGGCTCAGCAGGCAGTTGCTAGTCCTTTGCTTGAAGGAGTAAATCTTTCTGGTGCGCGTGGCGTGTTAATAAATATTACCGCAAGCTCGGGACTAAAAATGCGTGAGGTACAAGAAGTAATGAATACAGTTAAAGATTTTACTGATGAAGATGCCACCATAATTATTGGTACAGTGATAGATGAAAATATGCAGAATGATTTGCGTGTGACGGTTGTAGCAACGGGACTTAATGAATTAGAGGCCAGTCATCAGACTACTACTAAGCCACTAAGTGTTATTCATGCCCGTACTGGAACTAATGACTCTCCATCAGAAGATATGGTGGACTTGAGAGAGCTTGGTGTTCCTGCGGTTACTCGTACAAATAGGCGTGAAGCGGTGCAAGCAATGAAGCAATCTGGTGTAGATGAATTAGAGATTCCCGCGTTTTTAAGAAAGCAGGCAGATTAGAGTTTTTAGTTATTTTTATGGAAAATTAAGCTAGTGGTGCAAGGTAAAATTATTGCTGCCCACATTCAGTATTATTTATTTAGCAATAGTTTCTTTGATTATAAAAACTAGATAGCTCTAGTGGTTATATAGGCTAATGATTTTAGTCATGGAAAATTGAAATGACTAGACTAAATATTTTTCTTACGTTGATTGCTATTGCCTGTGCTTTAGGTGTTGTGACCTCACAACATGAAGCACGTAAACTTTTTATGGAGCTGGAAAAAGAGCAAAAAGAGGCAATAAATTTAGCCATAGAGTGGGATCAGTTACTTCTCGAGCAAAGCACTGTTGCAATGCGGACTCAGATTGAGAAGATAGCTACTGAGAGATTATTAATGAAAGTGCCAGATGAGTCCCAAATTAAAATTATCTCCTTAATAGAGTCTGATAATTCAGTAGCTCCTTTAGACGAGGAAGAATTATGACTCGTAATCAGGATCTAAATTTTACCTTGCCAGCTTGGCGCTCGAGAGTGTTATCTGTTTTTCTATTGCTTAGTTTTTTTGGTCTGATTGGGCGCGCAATCTATTTGCAAGGTATGCATAATGATATTTTGCAGAAAAAAGGAGAATCACGTTCTAGTCGTGTAGTTGAGATGCCCGCTCATCGTGGAATGATTGCTGACCGAGATGGTGAAGCTCTTGCTATTAGTACACCGGTTAAGTCTTTATGGGCAAATCCTGCTGGTGTGCATGCAACTAATAGTCAACTAAAAAAATTGGCAGAATTAGCTGAGATAAGTGTTGCTGAGATTAGAAAAAAAATAGGTAACAAGAAGCGAGATTTTGTTTATTTGAGGCGTCATTTATCGCCAGATGTGGCAGATAAAATAGTTGAGCTTGATATTCCTGGAATATTTTTTGATCCAGAATTTAAGAGATATTATCCTTCACGTGAGTTAACAGCCCAAATGCTTGGGTTTACTAATGTTGATGATAAGGGGCAGGAAGGCATTGAGTTTGGGTGGGAAGAAATTTTGGCTGGTAAATCTGGCCGCCGCAGTGTCATTAAAGATAGAAAAGGCCGTATTGTTGAAGATATAGAGATCATCCTAAAGCCTAGGCCAGGAAAAGATTTGGTTTTATCTCTTGATAGCAACATTCAGTTTAGTGCATATAGAGAATTGAAGCGCGCTATGGATGTTAATAAAGCTAAAGCTGGAGAGATAGTGGTTCTAGATTCTCAAACTGGAGAAGTGCTGGCATTGGTGAATTTGCCAACTTACAATCCAAATAATAGAAATGGACGGAATGGGGAAAAGATAAAGAATAAAGTATTAACTGATATGTTTGAGCCTGGTTCGACTATGAAGCCGTTTATAGTAGCATCTGCACTTGAAGCAGGAAAAATAAAGCCAGATACTGAATTTGATACTGCTCCCGGATTTATAACTATTGGAAGAAATGTAATTAGGGATTCACATGTGAATGGTATTTTGACTGTAGAGCAGGTGATTAAAAAGTCTAGTAATGTTGGTACTGTGCAAATTGCTTTGAGATTGCCAGCACAAACAATGTGGGAAACTTTACATCGCTCTGGTTTTGGCACATCTACCAGCTCAGGATTTCCTGGTGAGGTTGCGGGTAAACTTCGTCCATATCAAAAATGGAGATCTATTGAGCAGGCAACAATGTCTTATGGGATGGGGATTCAAGTAAATTTGTTGCAGTTGGCTCGAGCTTATACTTTGTTCTCAGCAGAGGGAAAATTAAAGCCGGTATCTTTATTAAGGGTTGATAAGGCGCCAGCTGGTAAGCAGATCATATCACGTAAAACGGCCCTTTCTGTAAGTAAAATGCTGGAGATGGTGGTGGCAAAGGGTGGGACAGCTACTCTTGCACAAATTAAGGGTTATCGAGTAGCAGGTAAAACTGGCACTGCACGTAAGGTAAAAGATGGTGGTTATGCTAAAGATAAATATATATCTTCATTTGTAGGTTACGCACCAGTTTCCAATCCACGCCTTATTATTGCGGTAATGCTTGACGAGCCTTCAGGTGGTAAGTATTTCGGAGGCCAAGTAGCCGCACCTGTTTTTAGCCGAGTTATGGCTTACTCCTTAAGGAGTTTAAATGTTCCTCATGATGCTCCCATTGATAAAACAGTTTTATCACCGATAATGTATAGGCTAAAAGGTGATGTATGAATTTGGGGGCTAAAGATACGCTAGAAGAAAGTTTCGATCCAGACTTGCTGAATAGTATGGGTGTTAGTATTGAAAGTCTTGTTACTGATAGCCGTATGGTCAAACCAGGAGACACATTCTTAGCTTATGTTGGAGAGAAGGTCGATGCGCGTAAATATATTCCACAGGCAATTAAAGCGGGGGCAAATGCAGTCTTGTGGGAGCGTAGTGGCTTTGTATGGAATCCAGAATGGAAGACACCTAATTTATCGATATCAAGATTACGTACTAAGGTTGGTGCAATTGCAAGTCATGTATATAGAAACCCATCAGGAAAATTATGTCTAATTGGTGTTACTGGGACAAATGGAAAAACATCATGTGTTCAGTGGATAGTCCAGGCATTGACAGAGCTTGACATAAGAGCTGCTTCGATAGGTACTTTGGGGGGTGGTTTTTCTGGTAATCTTCGGCCTTCTGTTAATACAACTCCTAGCCCAGTTCTGCTGCAACAAAGAATGGCTGATTTCTTGAAACAAGGTGCTCAGTATGTGGTAATGGAAGCATCGTCTCACGGTATAGTACAAGGGAGAATAAATGGGTCTACGTTATCAGTAGCATTATTTACAAATTTATCACATGACCATTTAGATTATCACGGTAGTATGGAGGCATATGCTGCTTCTAAGGCACGTTTATTTCATTGGGATGGACTTAAGTATGCTGTTATAAATTTTGATGATTCATTTGGGATCAAGCTGATAAATCAGCTCATGGGTCGGGCTACAAATATTATTGGTTATGGGTTTAAAGATCTGGAAATTAAAGATTGTGATCCAAAATTATTCAAAATGGTTCATGGGTGTAATCTGAAAGTAAATAGCCAGGGGATAGAGTTTGATGCTGTATTCAAGGGAGAGCGTATAGGGGTTAAAACAGAATTAATTGGAGAATTTAATGCATCTAATTTACTCGCAGTACTTTCAACTCTATTAGCATGTGGTTTCAATTTAGGTGAAGCAGTGAAGTCACTAGAAAAAATACAATCAATATCAGGTAGGATGGAGAAATTTGGTGGTGGTGGTTTACCATTGGTAGTTGTAGATTTTGCTCATACTCCAGATGCATTAAAAAAAACATTAATAGCACTTCGTATGGTTATTAGTGGTGCCGAAAATACTTCAAATATTAGGAATAAAGAGTCAAAATTAATTTGCGTTTTTGGTTGTGGTGGTGATCGAGATCAAGATAAACGGGCACTTATGGGGAAAATAGCAACAGAGTTATCTGATGAAACCGTTATCACTAGTGATAATCCTCGTAATGAGGACCCTTATTCTATTATTAATGATATAGCTTTAGGCGCAGGTAATAATTATTTTGTTGAGGAAAATAGAGAAGTGGCTATTCGTCGGGCATTAAATGGCGCGTGTGAAGGGGATGTAGTTCTTATTGCAGGGAAAGGGCATGAGGAATATCAGGAAATAGGTATGCAAAGAATTCCTTTTAGTGATGTGAAGGTAGTACGATTGATCCTACAGGAATTAGCAAACAAAGCGCAGGATAAAATATGATGATGGTACAAGCAGCAGCTCGTATATTGCGTGCAGAGTGGTATGGTGAAGATACGATTTTTACTGGGGTAAGTACTGATAGTCGGAGCGTGAAGGGTGGAGATTTATTTGTAGCTCTAAATGGCAAGAATTTTGATGGGCATGAATTTATTGCTCAGGCAAAGGATAGAGGTGCTGTAGCTGTAATGGTTGATCAAGAGTCAAGTATCCAAGAGAGTCAGGACTTAACAATTCCTGTAATAATTGTGAAAGACACCTTATTAGGGTTGGGTCATCTAGCAGCATATTGGAGGGGGTCTTTTGATATACCTATAATTGCAGTTACAGGTAGCAATGGAAAGACAACAGTAAAAGAAATGATCGCATTAATTTTGCTTCAGTTGGTTGGGAATAATTACAACAAAGTATTAGCAACTATTGGTAATTTTAATAATGATATAGGCGTTCCTAGAATGTTGTTGCAGTTATGTAGGCAGCATGAGTATGCAGTAATAGAAATGGGTATGAGTCACTCGGGTGAGATTTCTTATTTAACTGATTTAGTAAAGCCGGCCGTTGCTCTGATAACAAATGCAGGTACTGCACATATCGAAGGGATTGGCTCTGAAAAGGAGGTAGCGCTTGCTAAGGCTGAAATCTTTGAAGGGCTGGATAAGTCGGGTATAGCAGTCATTAATGGGGATGATTCAAATGTGCAGTTATGGCGGCAAATCGCTGATAATAGACAGATAATTGAGTTTGGATTAAATAAGAAAGTAAAAGTGGGGGGCTGTTATCAATTAAATTCGACTAGCACTAAAATGAAATTAAATCTTCCCGATGGAACGATAGAAATAAAACTGAGAGTGCCTGGAAAGCATAATGTATACAATGCCCTTGCAGCTGCAGCAGCATCAACTGCAATAGGTATAAGTAAGGAAAATATTGCATATGGATTGGAATTATTTGATGGGGTAGATGGTCGATTACAGCAAAAAAAATGTTTGTGTGGTGCGACAATGATAGATGATAGTTATAACGCTAACCCAGAATCAGTAAGAGCTGCATTATCGGTATTAGCGAATATTTCTGCTGGAAAGAAAATTCTGATTCTAGGAGATATGGGGGAGCTAGGTGATGTTGCTATAGATTTTCATGAACGTATTGGTAAAGAAGCTCGCCTTATTGGCATAGATAGACTATTTGCTTTAGGTAAATTAAGCGCTCATTCTGTAAGGAAATTTGGTTCCGGCGGACAGCATTTTAAAAATATTGAAGATATTTTATCTGTAATTGAGTCAGTATTAGCTCCTGATGTGACATTGTTGGTAAAGGGATCTCGCTTTATGAAAATGGAACGAATAGTTAGAAAATTTGAGGTATAAATTAAACGAATGACTATAAAAAAGCATGAACAAATTAATTAAAATTGAAGTTGAGAAGCAAGGTTAAAACCCTGTTAGGATAGATATGCTATTAGAGTTTACACAATGGTTAGCGGGTGATATTCGAGCGTTTAATGTATTCAATTATATTACATTACGAACGGTATTAGCGGCATTAACATCTCTAATGATTTCATTCATTGTTGGTCCAGCCATGATTCGTAGGCTTTCTGCGTATAAAATTGGCCAATCGATTCGTGATGATGGACCGCAAACGCACCTTATTAAAGCAGGTACCCCTACTATGGGTGGTGCATTGATATTAGTTTCTATTGCAATTAGCACATTATTATGGGCAGATTTATATAATCATTATATATGGGTAGTACTCTTAACGACCTTAGGATTTGGAGCAATTGGTTGGGTAGACGATTATCGGAAGGTGGTATATAACAATCCAAAAGGACTTTCTGCTGGTATTAAATTTTTCTGGCAATCTTCAATAGCAATTGCTGTTGCATCTTATCTAGCTCTTACTGCAGACTCTCCAGTACAAACTAGTATGATTGTGCCCTTTTTTAAGCAAATCATAATACCGTTAGGTATAGTTGGATTTGTAATACTTTCTTATTTTGTAATAGTGGGTGCTAGTAATGCAGTTAATTTAACGGATGGTCTAGATGGGCTGGCTATTATGCCAACGGTGATGATTAGTAGTGGGTTAGCAATTTTTGCCTATGTGGCTGGCCATTCAGTTTTTGCAAAATATCTTGGTATTCCTTACATTCCTCATGCAGCTGAATTAGCTGTATTCTGTGGGGCATTGGCAGGATCAGGGCTTGCTTTCCTATGGTTTAATGCTTATCCAGCTGAGGTATTTATGGGTGATGTTGGTGCTTTGGCTCTTGGTGCTGCACTTGGTGTCGTTACTATAATTATACGCCAAGAAATTATACTTCTTATTATGGGTGGTGTATTTGTGGTAGAAACCTTATCAGTAATGGTACAGGTGGCTTCATTCAAGATAACAGGTAGGCGTATTTTTCGAATGGCGCCATTGCATCACCATTTTGAGTTGAAAGGTTGGAAGGAAAATCAAGTAGTAGTGCGGTTTTGGATTATAACTATGATGTTAGTGCTACTTGGGCTATCTACACTTAAACTAAGATGAATCTATATGGGAAAACGGTCCTGGTTCTTGGAATGGGAGAGACTGGATTATCCATGGTGAAATGGTTGTCACGATTAGGTTCAAACATTCATGTGGCAGATAGTCGTATTGAGCCACCAAATCTACGTGTACTGGAACAAATTATCCCTATGAACCAGATTTTCACAGGTTCTTTCTCAGCTGAGATGCTTAAAGAGATAGATCTTATTGCCATCAGTCCAGGTATTTCACAGACCACCCCACTAATTTATCAGGCACTCAAACGTCAAATTCCGGTTGTTGGTGACATTGAGTTATTTTCTTGGGTGCTTAATAAATGTACCGTGTTAAAGAAGCCAAAGGTTTTAGCGATTACAGGCTCTAATGGAAAAACAACAGTATCATCTATGGTTGATGCAATGCTAAGAGAGGCAGGATGGGATATAGAAGTGGCCGGAAATATAGGACCAGCAGTATTAAATAAGTTTATGCAGAGAATTGATTCTGGAAAGCCTCCTCAAGCATGGGTTTTAGAAATTTCAAGCTTTCAATTGGAATCTACGAAAAATTTTAATCCTGATGTAGCTACGGTTCTTAATTTGAGTGAAGATCATCTAGATCGTTATGCTGATATGGCTGAGTACGTTGCTACTAAGGCGAAAATATTTTCAGGGAAAATAGATGATGGAAGCATGGTACAGATATTAAATCGCGATGATCCTATTGCTAGCACTATGGCGATAGCTGGTAAAGAGCAGATAACTTTTGGTATGGATGCCCCAGTTAGTAGAAATGATTTTGGTTTGTTGATGGAGAACGAACCTTGGCTCGTACAAGGAAATAATCGTCTAATAAAGGTTAGCGAGCTTGCGGTTACTGGCCCCCATAATATTGCTAATGCTTTAGCTGCGTTGGCTTTATGTCATGCTGCTGGTGTAGCTTATAGCCCAATACTTAATGCTTTACGAAAATTTACTGGGCTACCTCATCGTATAGAGAGAGTTGTAATATTAGATGGTATTACTTTCTACGATGATTCAAAGGGTACAAATGTAGGTGCGACAGTTGCAGCTATTAATAGTATTACTCAGAAAAAAATATTGATTATAGGTGGTGACGGAAAGCAACAGAATTTCTCTCCATTGAAGGGGTCAATTTCTGAGGGTGTACGGGCAGTAATTTTGATTGGAAAGGATGCGGAAAGAATTGCAGCTACGATAGATGGGTGTGGGGCTTCCTTATATCGTGTGGCGACAATGGAAGATGCGGTAAAAAAGAGTTTTGCATTGGCAAAGGTGGGTGATGCCGTGCTTATGTCCCCAGCTTGTGCTAGTACTGATATGTTTAGGAATTATATCCATCGTGCTGAGGTTTATATTTCAGCAATAAAAAATTTAGAGTTAAAAATGTTAGATACTAAAAGAGTTATACACTAGATAGTTCTTAGGTCGATATTAATGATTTATCAAGCTAGTATTAATAACAAGAAAATTATACCTGATTTTGATCAGAGTCTAATTTGGTCTGCAATATTTCTGTTGAGTTTAGGTCTTATTATGGTTTATTCAGCTTCTATTTCAATAGCTGAGACCAGTCGTGGAGGTGGTTATGCAGCATATTTTCTTGTTCGCCAAGGTATTTATTTATTAGTTGGGCTATTTATTGGACTGGTTGTGTTTCAAATACCAATGAAGTGGTGGCAGAAATACTCACTTTACCCGTTTCTGATAGGTATGGGGCTACTTGTATTAGTATTAATTCCTGATATAGGGAATGAAGTTAATGGCAGTAGGCGCTGGTTGTCATTATTTATTGTAAATCTGCAGCCTTCTGAATTTATGAAATTATTCATAGTAATGTATGTTGCTAGTTATACAATTAAAAGAGCGGCGTATCTGGATCATCTTAGGAAGGGATTTTTACCAATTTTTATCGTAATGGTAATGCTAGGATTTTTGTTGCTTAATCAACCGGATTTAGGTGCATTTGTTGTTATTGCTAGTATTGTAATGGCTATTTTATTTTTGGGAGGAATGAATATAAAATTATTTGGTGGAATTATCGGGCTATTTTGCATGGCTGTACTGGCATTAGTTTTACTTGAGCCTTACCGCATGAAAAGAATTATTGCCACTTTAAATCCATTTGAAGATGAATTTAGTACAGGGTA
>TARA_B100000686_G_scaffold158581_1_pt1 | contig 11448 bp, 11 predicted proteins | sample TARA_B100000686 | Tara Oceans TARA_B100000686 (sample SAMEA2622733) | marine metagenome | biome: marine biome (ENVO:00000447); feature: marine epipelagic mixed layer (ENVO:xxxxxxxxx); material: "saline water (ENVO:00002010), including plankton (ENVO:xxxxxxxx)" | depth 150 m
TTTTCTATAATATTTATACTATCTGTGGAATTGAAATTTTCTATAATCTCATCGTAATTTGAGTTTTGAAGAAGTTCATCTAGTGTTGCTAGTTGCCGATTTTGTTGGTTTTTTAGGATTCTTTCATGGCTAATCTCATAACTCCCTGACACAATAACCGAAGCAGTGATAGCCATTATTGCCACAAGTATCATTACCCGCAGACTTGATTTATTGCTGTTGGCCATAGATTTTTGGTGTAGTAAAACGGTCTATTAATGGGACCATGAGATTCATCAATAGGACAGCAAATGCCAGTCCATCAGGATATCCACCCCATGTGCGAATCGCATAGGTTAAAGCTCCGATGCTGGCTCCATATATCAAACGACCTTGGTTGGTTGCCGCAGCTGATACGGGATCAGTAGCAATAAAAAATGCACCTAAGACCGTTGCACCACTTAAAAGGTGAAAGCTAGGTGATAGATTCTGATTAGGGTCATATAAATAAAATAATGCTGCAATAATTGTAATGGATGTTAAAAGTGATACTGGTATATGCCAACGAATTATTCCTTTATAAAGTAAGTAAACTCCTCCAAAGGCAGTAAAAATATTTATCCATTCCCATCCATAGCCTCCTAATTGGCTAAATAATGGCCCTGATCTTAATTCATTGATAGATAAACCATTTTTAAGTCCTCCTTTGATAATGTCGAGGGGTGTGGCCTGAGTGATTGCATCAAGATTGAGATTTGAAGGAAGAGAGCCAGTTACTGAATAAAGAACGGTACTCCATAGATCAATATTCTGAAATCCTAAATTTTCTATTTGAGGAGGTATCCAGTGTGTCATTTGTACTGGGAACGATAGAAGTAATATAGCGTAACCGACCATTGCCGGATTAAATATATTAGCTCCTATCCCGCCATATAGATGTTTTGCTAATACAATTGCTGATGATGCGCCCAATACAGGTAGCCACCAAGGAGCAAGTGGTGGTATAGAAAAAGCTATAAGGATTGCTGTAACAATGGCGCTTCCATCAGCAAGACTGGGTTTGATTGGCCGGTTTCTTATTCGTAGCATTATAGCCTCTGAAATTAGAGCAGCTATGGATGCGATTAGCATGTTTATGAAAATGCCAAACCCAAAATACCAAACATAAACAATAGTTGATGGTATGAGTGCATAAAGCACATGCCTCATTATTATGGGAACGCTTGTAATAGGTAAAACATGTGGTGAGGAATTGATTGGAAAATTCATGTTTTTTCTATTTTTTATCTCGGTGTTTTTTTGATCGTTCTACGGCAGCTTTTATCATGTCGTTTTTGCTACTTTCTTTAATGCTTTCTTTGAGATCGGCGTGCAATTTTTCTGTATTAGCGTGCTGACTTGATAGTCGTTGTGTCTTAAGTTCATAGCGCTTTTGTGCTGCATTAGATAGCTCAGAGCTATTTATTTCTTGCATACGAAAATGTTTTGCTTTCCTAAAGTTTTCAACTAGGGGGATATGACTTGGACAAACTACATCGCAGCACCCACACTCTATGCACTCCGATAAACCTAACTTTCCTAGTTCCTCAAAATTTTTGTTTTCATAGGCCTTTAATATTTGCTGTGGCAAAAGCCGCACGGGACATACTGGAATGCATTCGCCACAGCGTATACATGGCCATGTTTCAAATGGTTTTGGAGTGTTAGCTTTTTTGGTGGTTATGATGCAATTAGTAGATTTTGTGACCGGTATTTGGTCAGTATCTACAGTGTAGCCCATCATATTTCCTCCGAGGATCAATTGTGATACTTCGCCATCATAACCCCCACAAAATTTGATTAACTCTATAATTGGAGCACCGATTGGCACAGCAACATTTTGTGGGTTTTTAACCCCTTGGCCTGTAACAGTAACAATACGGTTTATAAGCGGCTCACCTAATTGAAAAAAACAATCAAGCGCATAAGCTGTTCCAACATTTTGGCAGATACAACCTACATCAATTGGGTATTTTCCACTTGGCACTTCTTTCCCAGTTAATGCCTCTACTAATTGGCGTTCTCCACCGGTTGGGTACATTGTAGGTATGTCTGTTAGTCGAATGCATTTGGAACCTATTGTCTCTATAGCATTAGAAATAGCTTCAATCGCCTTAGGTTTGTCCTTTTCAATTACTACAACAGTTAGTTCCGCTCCAACTATTTCCATCATGGCTAGAGCACCACGTAATACTTCTGTGGCGTGCTCCTGCATCAATAGATCGTCACAGCTAATATAAGGTTCACATTCTGCCCCATTTAAAATTAGCATTTCACAGTGCGATGATTTTCTATTAAGTTTTTCAGCTGTTGGAAAAGCTGCTCCACCTAAACCTACGATTCCAGCATTATTGATTGCAGCAAGCTTGTCTAAATGGTTTTTGAATAAAGGGGGTTTTTGTGCTGCTATATTATTTTCATCATTTGTTTCAATAATCACACAGGTTGAAGTAGATACTTTACTGGCAGTTGGAACTGGATGTTTCTCGATTGCACATACTCGCCCGGAGCATGATGCATGTACTGCCGTAGTGTTTTTTTCTGCAGGTTTTCCTATTACTTCTCCTTTCTGTACAAGTTGACCAATTTTTACACTGGGAATTGCATCCGAACCAAACTGTTGGTTCATTGGAATTATGAGTCTACTTGGAAGAAAATCACGCGCTATTTGCTTATGATTTGATGTTCTTTTATGGCTCTCTAGGCGAACACCGCCATAGAAATTTTGGAATAGCGGGTATTTAAGCATTTCTTGGTACTAGGGAAATACAGTCCACTGGACAGGGCGGGATGCATAATCTACAACCAGTACAATGATCAGAAATAACGGTATGCATGGACTGATGGATTCCAACAATGGCATCAACAGGACAAGCTCGCAAACAAAGATTACAACCGATACATAGCTCTTCAGAAATAAAAGCAATTTCATTCAAATTAGCTGTTGTTGAATTTTTAGCAACAGGCGAAAAATCACTACCAAGTAATTTGGCTAAGCGGCGAACGGTTTCATTGCCCCCCGGTGGGCAAAGATTTATATTTGCTTTATCAGTGACAATAGCGGCTGCATATGGCCGACATCCAGGATAACCACATTGAGCGCATTGAATCCGGGGTAAAAGACTCTCAACTTTATCAATTACTTCATTTTCTGTTGTTGATAGATAGTGAGAACTGACTATTAGTAGAATGGCAAGAACAATGGCAATTCCAGCAAAAATTACAGTGGCAGTAGCCATTAGGTTTGTGGAAAACCTGTAAAGCCTAAAAAAGCAATAGACATAATTCCTGCTGTTATGAGTGTGATTGGAGGTCCACGAAATGGAGTTGGTATGTCTTCTTCATCAGTTCTTTCTCGAAGGGAACTTAATAGAATTAAGGCTATGCCAAATCCTACTGCTGCGCCCGCACCATAAAAAATAGCCTCTGCTAAATTTCTTGCTGCATTTGAGTTTAATAAAGCAACCCCCAGTACTGCACAGTTGCTTGCAATCAGAGGTATATAAACTCCAAGGATCTGATGAAGGAGAGGTGATATGCGACTAAGGAGTAATTCAGTAAACTGAACAGAAGCACCAATTACAAGGATGAAAGAGATAAGCCGTAGGTACTCCACATCGAAAGGAATCAGTAATAAGTGTTCAATGAAATAACTTAGCGCAGATGCAATTGTAAGTACTAGGCCAGTAGCAAGCGCCATACCAAGTGCGCCTTCAAGTTTTTTTGAGGCGCCTAAAAGTGGGCAAAGACCGAGGAATTGAACAAGAACAAAATTGTTTACCAGAGCAGCTGAAAAAATTATGAGCACTAGCTCTGTCATAAGTTTATCTAACCTTCATCCCCGGTTCAGCGCCACTATCTGGGCTTAAGAGATAGATATCTTTACCTCCAGACCCGCCTGCTAACACCATTCCTTCCGAGGTTCCAAAACGCATTTTTCTTGGTTTTAGATTGGCAACCATGAGTACAAGTCTGCCTTTTAGGTCTTCTGGTTTATATGCTGAGCGAATTCCAGAGAAAACGGTACGTTGGTCTTTTCCAAGACTAAGTTTTAGTTCTAAAAGCTTATCAGCACCATCAACGATTTTTGCTTCTAATATTTCAGCAACCCGTAGATCAACTTGAGAGAACTGATCGATATCTATCTCATCGGTTTGTGTCTTTTTAGTGGGTTTATTTTCAGGAATATTGCTGCGTGTTTCTTCAATCATAGCTTGTATCTTCTCCGGATCTGCACGTTCCAACAAGCTTTTGAACTTGTTTATTGAGTGTTCTAACAATGGTTGGTTAGCATCTGACCAGTTTGCTGGGTCTATTTTGAGAAATGTTTCTGCTCGCTCAGCTAAAGCCGGTGTAATAGGCTTGAGATATATAATGAGTATTCGAAATAGATTTATTCCTAGTGTGCAAACACTCACTACTTGATCTGCTTGAGACACATCTTTTGCCATAACCCATGGTTTTTTTTCGTCTATAAATTGATTGGCAAGATCTGCAAGCCCCATGACTTGTCTAATTGCTTTTGAGTAATCTCTGGCTTCATAGTCTGCAGCGATGGATTTTCCGGTAGTGATAAAATGATTAAATAATTGTTCATTCGGAAGAGTTTTAGAGAGTTTGCCATTGCCCAAGCTATGTATGAAACCAGAACAGCGACTTCCAATATTAACTAACTTACCGACTAAGTCGGAGTTTACACGTGCAATGAAATCATCAAAATTTAAGTCAATATCATCTATATTAGAACTAAGTTTTGCTGCTAAATAGTAACGTAGGTAGTCTGGGTCTAAATGCTTGTAATAGGTTGAGGCCATGATAAAAGTGCCTCGGGATTTAGACATTTTTTGGCCGTCAACTGTAAGAAAACCATGAACAAATATACTAGACGGTTTTCTATATCCTGATCCACTTAAAACGGATGGCCAGAACAGCGCATGAAAATAAATTATGTCTTTACCTATAAAGTGATAAAGCTCTGTATTCTTGTTTTTTTTCCAAAATTTATTAAAGTCTGCTTCCTTATCAGATTTTCTGCATAAATTTAGAAAGCTTGCCATATAGCCTATGGTTGCATCGAACCAGACATAAAAATATTTTTCATTTTCGTCTGGGATTTCAAAACCAAAATATGGCGCATCTCGTGATATATCCCAGTCCTTTAGACCGCTTTCAAGCCACTCATTAAGCTTGTTGACCATTGATGCATCAACATGGTCTGGAACCCAAGCACGTAATTCTTCTTGAAAGTCAGCAAGCTGAAAAAATAAGTGTTCAGATTCTCGTAGGGATGGTGTTGTTCCCGAGATAACTGAAATAGGGTTTTTGAGATCCATCGGCGTGTATGTCGCACTGCAGTGTTCACAAGCGTCACCATATTGATCCTTAGCACCACATGCTGGGCATTCGCCGCGCACATAACGATCTGGTAGGAAAAGACCCTTTTTATCATCGTATGCCTGTTTAATTGTGCGTCGCTTTATATGACCATTCTTTTTTAATTGAAGGTAAATTTGTGCTGTAAGCTCTTTATTTTCAGAAGAATGGGTTGTTTGATAATTATCTACACTGATTCCAAAATTCTTAAAATCTGTTTGATGATCGGTAGCAACATTAGTCACAAGTTTTTCTGGTGGTATTCCAAGCTTCTCGGCTTGAAGCATTGTTGGTGTTCCATGCGCATCACTGGCACACACATAGGTGCAATCGTGTCCTTGCATGCGTTGGAATCGAACCCATACATCTGTTTGTGTGTACTCAACTAAATGTCCTAGATGTAGGGGACCGCTCGCATAAGGAAGAGCGCTTGTAACAAGTATGTTGCGTCGTACAGTCAATTCGAAGGGCTCCAAAACAGGATCGATACAGCACAATTACTGAGTTTGATAAGGATAATCCGCGGTAGTTTTAGAAACCATGGATGGTCATTTCAATCAGTTATTGCCCCTGATATGAGATTATGCCATTGGAGAGGATAGGATGCTTAGCTAGTCTTATTTTAGAACCACGGTATTCTTAGATTCTAAGGTACAATGCCGTCTTTGTAGGCAGTTGGTTCTTTTATGAGTGACAAAAACCTAGAAATTCTTGAAAATCATCTCCGTAAGTTCATAGTGCCATTCACACAGTCTGAGCTAGGTGGTTCTGGTAGTTCCTTTACCATTGCCATTGAGGAAAGCGGATATCGGGTGAGTATCTCTTTAGGGTATCCCTGTGATCGTAGTGGGAAAGAACTGATTGGATCACTAAAGACTCATACCGATTCTTTAGGGTTAGATAAAAAAATTCATTTTATTATTGAGTGGATAGTTGCTCCTCATACGGTTCAGCATGGCCTTAAACCTTTAGATGGTGTTAGCAATGTTATTGCTATTTCCTCTGGTAAGGGTGGTGTAGGTAAATCAACAGTAACTGTTAATTTGGCATTAGCTTTAGCGCAGGAGGGAGCAAGCGTTGGTATTTTAGATGCGGATATTTATGGTCCTAGTCAACCTCGCATGCTCGGCTTGTTAGGTAAGAAACCTGAAACTAAGGATGGTAAAACGCTGGAACCACTCTTGGCCCATGGAATCAAGGCAATGTCCATAGGGTTTTTAATAGATGAAAGTCAGCCAATGGCTTGGCGCGGCCCAATGGTTACTTCTGCCCTCAGTCAAATGTTAAGTGATACGCACTGGGGTGAACTAGATTATCTTATGGTTGATATGCCGCCTGGAACAGGTGATATACAGCTTACGCTTTCTCAACGTGTGCCAGTAAGTGGGGCAGTAGTTGTGACTACACCACAAGATGTTTCATTGGCTGATGCCCGCAAAGGTCTGGAAATGTTCCAAAAGGTGAATGTTCCAATACTTGGAATCATAGAGAATATGAGCGTGCATATTTGTTCTGATTGTGGCCATGAAGAACGTATTTTTGGTTATGCAGGTGGTGAAAAATTAGCTGCTCAGTATGATGCTTCCTTCCTTGGTGCAATGCCTCTTGACCGTGGAATTAGAGAAAACACAGACGAGGGTAACCCAACTGTGGTAGCAGATCCTGAGGGTGCTATAGCTACAAGTTATCGTCAGATAGCTTTGCTAGTAAGTGGGCAGTTGTCAGCTGGGGGTAAAGACTACAGCCGTTTGTTTCCAACTATTACTGTAGAGGAGGATAAATGACAATAAAGTCTGATCTCTGGATACGGCGTATGGCTGCCGAAAATGGAATGATTGAGCCATTTGAAACTGGCCAGGTTCGAGAGGTGGACAATGAGAGAGTTATTTCTTATGGGACATCTAGTTATGGATATGATGTTCGTTGTGCTTCGGACTTTAAAATATTTACAAATATTCACTCTGCAGTTGTTGATCCAAAAAACTTTGTTGAGTCGAGCTTTGTTGATAAGAGATCAGATGTTTGTATTGTTCCTCCCAATTCCTTTGCCTTAGCTAGGACAGTTGAGTATTTCAGAATTCCCAGGAATGTTCTTACTATTTGTTTAGGTAAATCTACTTATGCTCGTTGTGGAATTATTGTTAACGTTACTCCATTAGAGCCAGAGTGGGAGGGACATGTAACATTGGAATTTTCTAACACGACGCCCCTTCCTGCTAAGATTTATGCAAATGAAGGTGTTGCTCAGATGATTTTTTTTGAATCAGATGAGGTATGTGAGACTAGTTATTCTGATCGCCAAGGAAAATATCAGGGTCAAAAAGGAGTGACTTTACCAAAAACTTAAATCATCCTATTCTTTGGGTGTTAGCCACTCAATGGATCGAATCTCTAGAACCGCTCCTGACTCATTGTTCCTTAGTTGTTCCATTCGGACAGGAAGGTGTTGGAAGTCTTTAGCCAGCCAGAATATAGTTTGTCTTGAATAGCCTTCCCTTTGTCGAATTAGTTTTTCTGCTTGTATTAATCCTAGCGGGGTTTCTATTGTTTCTTGTCCAGATGATGAATAGTCATATGTTCTGATGCCATCATCATCTCTGATTGTGTGGGTTAGGGGTGCTGATTTTTGCATTTCTAGCATTACAGCAACTTGCAGAGTGCCACGATCAAGAGTACCTGGAACAAGCATTGATTCAGTGGTCTTATCGCTAACAGTTGTAATTGCGATTTTCTTTTCCCAATTAAAATCCACACTGTAACTGTCATCACCAAGACGGCTGTTATTTTCAAGGGTATATCGCGTTGGTTTTATGAGATTATTGTTGTAGGAAAATTCACTTTTCTCTAGTAATTCTTTTGGTGCAATAAGTCTTAGAAGCCCTTTAGTATTTGATTTTGATGCATAAATATAGGAACCATGGGTTTGACCCTCTACCAGAGTAATTTCAGATTCACCAACAAGTTTACCTTTATATCGAATATCGTAGACTGCCTTATAAGTAGGTATGGAATTTGTTTCTGCAAACACCGATATCGCAGGTATGGTGATTGTAATGAATACACTGTAAATCAATAATTTCAACATTTAAGGTAGTTTCTCAGAATAAATTAGCTATATAAATATCTATTTAAATGACTTTTGCTTGATTGTTTTTATCTTCTACTATTTCGCCAACAATCCAAGCTTCTTCACCACAAGAGTTTAGTATTGATACCGCATTTTCTGTAATTTCTGGTTTAACAATCACTACCATCCCAATTCCACAATTAAATGTGCGAAGCATTTCTTTGGTTTCTACGCCCATATCCTCTATCCATTGGAAAACCGGTAGAGTTGGCCAAGCTGAGCGCTTCAGTTGAGCGCCAAGCCCCATTGGTAGTACCCGAGGAATATTCTCTGTCAGTCCCCCTCCAGTAATGTGTGCAAGACCTTTTACTTCAATACTTTCAAGGAGATGGAGGATTGATTTTGAATAGATACGTGTTGGGGCTAGTAACTGATCTATTATTGGTTGACCATTGATTAATGTATCCGCTCCTAGAGGACTTTGTTCTAATACTTTTCTTATAAGTGAAAAGCCATTGGAGTGTGGGCCAGATGAGGCTATTCCAATAATTCTGTCTCCTGCACTTATAGAGCTTCCATCCAGAAGACGATCTGCTTCTACGATACCCACGCAGAATCCTGCTAAGTCATATTCATCCTTAGCATGCATGCCAGGATGTTCTGCCGTTTCACCGCCTATTAAAGCTGCTCCAGAGAGTTCGCAACCACGAGCAATGCCTTCTATTACGCGAGTTGCAATATCAATATTGAGACGTTGACTTACATAGTAGTCAAGAAAGAATAAGGGTTCTGCGCCTTGAACAATTACATCATTGACGGACATTGCTACAAGGTCTATACCGACCTGATCATGGGCATCGTGCTCGACAGCTAATTTCAATTTTGTCCCTACACCATCTACACCAGCAACAAGGATGGGTTCCTTATAGCGGCCTAAGGACAATTTGAATAGTCCACCAAATCCGCCTAGTCCACCAAGGACTTCTGGGCGTGAAGTTCGCGCTACGGCGGACTTAATCCGCCCAACTAGTTTCTCACCGGCATCAATGTCGACGCCTGATTCCCTATAGGTAAGGGGTGTTTTAGAGGTCATTGTTGAGATCCTGGCACTAGGCAGTAATTATGATCGCTATAATAAGCTAGTCAATTTTATCTTGGGCAATAATGGTTCAGTTTAAACGTTTAAATTGCGTCAGTTGGGCAGTTTCGGGGCTATTGATGCTTCTGATGCTTAGTAATGCTAAATCGGCTCCTTTCGAGAATTTGTACACTATAACTGTTCCTAGAGATTTTGGGGATGAGTTACGTACTGATGAGGAGTATGTTCCATTAGCTATGGGTCAGCTTCTAACTCGAGTTACGGGTAGAACTGGTGCTTTTCTTGAGCCAAACCTACAGAACCTTATAAGTAACGCTAATGACTATGTGATAGAGAAAGGCTGGCCAAACCAAGAGGGCTACAGAGTGACTTTTGATGATAGGGCTATACTTCAGTCACTCTTCCAAAGAAACGAGCCCGTTTGGGTAGAAGAGCGCCCCTTAACACTCCTATGGATAGCGGTAGATGCAGGGTTTGATGAAAGAGGAGTATTAGCTGCTGATCTTCAAAATCTAACTCATAGTGCAGAATATCTTGTCATTGCGGATGAAATTAGAACTCAATTAGAAGAGACTGCATATTCTAGAGGACTGCCAATTAAATTTCCCTTATGGGATCTTCAGGATATGGAATCCTTAAGCTTTTTTGATATATGGAGAGGTTTTAGCAATCAGCTGGGCCAGTCATCGGAACGTTATGGGATGGATGCCATTTTAAATGGCCGGGTTTGGATGACTTCACGAGGGTTAGAGGTACAGTGGACACTAATTCGTGGGGCTGATCGTTTCATATTGCCAGGTGGAAGTTTGCAATCTGGTTTGAATCAGCTTGCTGACCTATATGCAGGTGAATTCAGTAGTAGTGGACGTCCAACGGCATCAAAAGTTACCGTAATGGATTTAAAAAATATTGAAGATTATGCGCGCGTTATGCGTTATATAGAAAATTTGCAGGAGAGACATTTATTGGAGTCAGTAGATATTGAAGAGTTTTCTGAGACCACTTTAAGCTTGAGTATGATGGTGCGTGGTGGACCTGAGTTGCTCGAAAGAGTTCTTGGTCTCAGTGGATTATTAACACCCGCTGCATCTATCAGTGATGATTACCTTGAAACTCAACTTTTGTTTTTTTTATCTAGGTAGTCACCAAGGTTTGATGCTATGAGGCTAAATTGGCTGCCAAATGCTATTTGCATTGCAAGAGCAATACTAGTTGGCCCAATTATTGTTGCTTTGCTTAGCGAGAACTATACCTTTGCGTTAACCCTAATAGGTCTAGCCGGATTTTCAGATGCCTTAGACGGAATGTTAGCCAGAAATTTCAATTGGCGTACGCGTATGGGAGGCGTCTTAGACCCAGCAGCTGACAAACTAATGGTGTTTAGCGTCTTTATAATCCTAACCTATTTGGAATTAGTGCCTGTGTTTTTAGCGGTTTTGGTGATATCTCGCGATTTGATCATTATCGTAGGTGCAATGACTTATCAGTTTTTGATAGAGCCAGTTGAGGGTGAACCTGCTTTTATTAGTAAACTCAATACTGGCGTGCAACTTTTATTCATGATGGTTACGCTTATGTCGGCAGCATTTCATTGGCCACTGTCTAGTTTTTTAGTGATATTAGGAGCTATTGTAATTTTTACTAGCATAACTAGTGGCTTGAACTACGTTATTGGTTGGAGCAGACGGGCATGGCTAAAAACACATCTGAGCTAGTTAAGCACTTGTCCTCCTTTTCAGATGAAGAGGATCAGGTATCTCAGCTTTTACTGCCATTTCCACTGCGGCCCTCATCACGTTTTGAGACTTTTATCGCTGGTGAAAATAAAATCTTATTGAATATGTTGCGCTCTTCGACTAAAACCCAGAATTTAACTACACCTATTTGGATT
>TARA_B100000686_G_scaffold58526_1_pt1 | contig 11447 bp, 8 predicted proteins | sample TARA_B100000686 | Tara Oceans TARA_B100000686 (sample SAMEA2622733) | marine metagenome | biome: marine biome (ENVO:00000447); feature: marine epipelagic mixed layer (ENVO:xxxxxxxxx); material: "saline water (ENVO:00002010), including plankton (ENVO:xxxxxxxx)" | depth 150 m
AAAAGGCTAAAAAGAGCCTGTTCCAGATGATTAAAAATACTCATGCCTGTAGTCCTGATGGGGTCCTATCCGCATACTCTGATAATGCTGCGGTTATTGGGGGGTCTGATGCTGAGTGGTGGGTTCCCGATGCTGCTTCCCATCTTTATCAGAAGATGAAAGAGCCTGTTCATCTTGTGATGAAGGTTGAGACTCATAACCACCCAACAGCCATTTCTCCATTTCCAGGAGCGGCCACTGGGTCTGGTGGAGAAATTCGAGATGAAGGCGCGACTGGTAGAGGCGCAAAACCAAAGGCTGGTCTTACTGGTTTCAGCGTTTCTCATTTAGATATTCCTGAGTGGAGCCGTCCTTGGGAAAATCCTAAGGTAGGTAAACCGGATCGCATTGCTTCTCCTCTTCAAATAATGCTGGAAGCTCCTATCGGTGGAGCTCAGTTTAATAACGAATTTGGTCGGCCCAATTTGGCTGGTTACTTTCGAACGTGTCTCTTAGATATGAATGGAGAGTGGCGTGGGTACCATAAACCCATCATGATCGCTGGTGGACTTGGAAATATCCGAGGGCAGCACGTAGACAAGTGTGAGGCGCCAGTTGGGGCAAAGCTTATAGTGCTTGGTGGTCCAGCTATGTTGATTGGCCTTGGTGGTGGTGCTGCGTCCTCACAAGGTAGCGGTAGCAGTGAGGAAGAGCTTGATTTTGCATCTGTACAAAGAGGTAACCCAGAGATGCAAAGACGAGCTCAAGAAGTGATTGATACATGCTGTGGTCTTGGGAATGAAAACCCTATCTTATCAATCCATGATATTGGAGCAGGTGGGCTTTCTAATGCTGTACCGGAAATCGTTGATCAGAGTCATCGTGGGGCAATTATTGAATTACGTGAGGTACCTAACGATGAATTTGGGATGAGCCCAATGGAGTTGTGGTGCAATGAGTCCCAGGAGCGCTACATGCTAGCTGTCGGCGCTGAAGAGCTAGAAAAATTTACTTATATATGTGAGAGGGAACGTTGTCCCTATGCCGTTATAGGTGAACTAACCGAAGAAGCAGAACTGCGAGTGCTGGATGCTGCGTTTAAAAATGAGCCTGTTTCTATGCCTATGCAGGTTTTGTTTGGTAATCCACCAAAAATGGTCCGTGAAGCAACATCTATTGAGATGCCTCTAGAGTCATGGAATCATGATGAAGTAAATCTTGATGATGCTATTCAGCGAGTTCTTTCTTTTCCTGCAGTAGCTGATAAGTCTTTTCTCATTAATATAGGTGACCGTAGTGTTGGTGGTTTATCTGCTCGGGATCAGTTAGTTGGTCCATGGCAGGTGCCGGTAAGTGATGTGGCAGTAACTTCGTCTAGCTATACAGGCTATACAGGTGAAGCTATGTCTATGGGAGAGCGTACTCCAGTAGCAATAATGGCGGGGGCTGCATCGGCACGGTTGGCCGTTGGTGAAGCAGTAACTAATATTGCGTCTGCCGACATTTCTAAGCTCTCAGATATCCGATTATCAGCAAATTGGATGGCCGCTGCCGGGCATGGTAGTGATGATTATGCATTATTTGAAATGGTCAAAACTATTGGTGAGGAAATATGTCCGGCATTAGGAATTGCGATTCCTGTTGGTAAGGATTCATTATCAATGCAGACGTCGTGGCATTCTAATGGAGAAGAGCGTGCGGTTACTGCGCCGGTATCACTTATTGTCTCAGCTTTTGCACCTGTTTTTGATGTGCGAGAAACGCTTACACCTCAATTAAACCTATCTGAGGGTGATACCGTTTTGTTGCTGTTTGATCTGTCTAAGGGCAAACAGCGTCTTGGTGGGTCTGTATTAGCGCAGTGTTTCAATCAGTTTGGCGGGGAACCACCTGATCTAGATGATCCTGATTTAATGGCCAGATTTTTTGATGCACAGAGAGTGCTTCGAGAAAAGAACTTACTGCTTGCTTATCACGATCGATCTGATGGTGGTTTGTTTGCAACTCTTGTGGAGATGGCCTTTGCTAGCCGTAGTGGCTTGAATATTCAGATTCCTAAAAACATCTCAGATGTGCTCGCGTACTTGTTTAATGAAGAGCTTGGTGTGGTTATGCAGGTTAGATGTGGCGATCTTCCTGCCGTCCGGGCTATTTGTAGTGAATATGACCTGGGTGAGTGCACTATTGTGGCTAATCCGGATAGACATGGCGAGATAGTTATCGAGCATGAAGGTCTTAATCTCTTTAAGGCATCCCGTACACTTCTGCACCGCTGGTGGTCAGAACTTACTTATAGAATGCAAAGTCTTAGGGACGATCCAGATTGTGCTACTGAGGCTTATGATGAATTGTTAGATGAAAAAGACCCAGGCCTTAATGCTGATCTAACCTTTCAACTTGTTGATCATAAAAGCACACGAACAGATAACCGTCCTAAAGTTGCAATCCTCCGTGAGCAGGGTGTTAACAGCCAGCGGGAAATGGCTGCGGCATTTGATCGTGCAGGTTTTGATGCTTATGACGTCCACATGACAGACCTTTTTTCAGGTCGACTTGGTCTAGATGATTTTAGTGGTGTTATTGCATGTGGAGGGTTTTCTTATGGAGATGTGCTTGGTGCCGGAGAGGGTTGGGCAAAATCAATACTTTATAACGATGCTGTTCGGGATAAATTTGAGGAATATTTTCAACGGGAAGATAGCTTTGTTCTTGGGGTGTGCAACGGATGTCAGATGCTTGCTTCATTAAAGAACTTAATTCCTGGCGCTGACCATTGGCCGCGTTTTGTTCGTAATCGATCTGACCAGTTTGAAGCACGCTTATCTTTAGTTTATGTAGAGCCAAGTCCATCAATCTTGTTAAGAGAAATGAATGGTTCACGCATGCCTATAGTCACCTCTCATGGTGAAGGAAAAGCCGAGTTTAGATCCAATGAGGTTCTTGATGCATGCGATAGCAATTTTACTTGTGTGCGCTATGTCGATAACTACGGTAAAACCGCAGATAGCTATCCTTCTAATCCAAATGGGTCTCCTCGTGGTATTGCTGGTCTGACTAGTGAGAATGGTCGGGTCACAATTATGATGCCTCATCCTGAACGTGTTTTTCGAACCATACAAAATTCCTGGCATCCACCGGAATGGGGAGAGAATTCACCTTGGTATAAACTTTTTTTAAACGCTCGTGATTGGGTTGATACAAGGTAATAACATCAGAAAAGTTTAAGATAAGTTTCTAGTTGAATTAGGTTATAAAATGTTTTATTCAGTTAGACGTTTGTATCGTATCCTTTTAGGTTGATCGGCATCTTCTCCCTTTCTTCGTCTTAGATCCGCTGAGTAGTCTGCATAATTTCCTTCATAGAAAACGACCTCGCTGTTGCCCTCAAAAGCTAGTATGTGGGTTGCAATGCGATCAAGAAACCAACGATCGTGTGAAATTACGACTACACAGCCCGGAAAGTTCAATAATGCTTCTTCTAGTGCTCTTAAGGTTTCAATATCGAGGTCATTGGTAGGCTCGTCTAATAACAAAAGGTTGCCCCCAGAACGTAAAAGTTTTGCTAGGTGAACTCGGTTTCGCTCTCCTCCTGAAAGTAGATGCATTTTTTTCTGTTGATCGGATCCGCGAAAATTAAAGCGTCCGACATAGGCTCTCGAGGGAGTTTCATATTGACCAATTTTGATTGTGTCTTGATTATTAGATATCTCTTCCCAGACCGTTTTCTCAGGATCTAGGGTATCTCGGGACTGGTCAACATAAGCAATTTCTACTGAATCCCCTATGCGAATTTCTCCTGCATCCGGCTGCTCATCGCCCATAAGCATTCGAAAGAGTGTTGTTTTGCCTGCACCATTCGGTCCTATGACTCCTACGATGCCGCCTGGTGGGAGATTGAAAGAGATGTCCTCAAAAAGAACTCTCTTGGTAAATGACTTGCTAAGCCCTTTGGCTTCAACAACCAGATCACCTAATCTTGGTCCAGGAGCAATATAAATTTCATTTGTTTCATTGCGTTCTTGGAAATCTTTAGAGCTTAGTTCTTCAAAACGTTGCATGCGTGCTTTTGACTTGGCATGTCTTGCTTTAGGATTGCTCTTAACCCAATCCAGTTCGGCTTTGATGGTTTTTTGATGTGCTGCTTGCCGACTTTCTTCGATTTTTAAACGTTGGTCTTTCTGTTCAAGCCATGAGGAATAGTTTCCCTCCCAGGGAATCCCATAACCACGGTCAAGTTCTAGTATCCAACCGGCGACATTATCAAGAAAATATCGATCATGAGTAACAGCAATGACTGTTCCAGAGTATTCAGACAAAAAACGTTCGATCCAAGCAACAGATTCGGCATCAAGATGATTAGTTGGCTCATCTAGCAGAAGCATGTCAGGGCTTGCTAAGAGCAGTCTACATAGCGCAACCCGACGACGCTCACCTCCAGATAGTGTTGATACATCTGCATCCCAAGGTGGTAAGCGTAGTGCATCAGCTGCGACTTCTAGTTTTCGTTCTAGTTCCCAACCACCTGCAGCGTCAATCGCATCCTGCAGTTTGCCTTGTTCAGAAAGAAGTTCATTCATTTCTTCGTCAGTCATGGGCTCGGCAAATCGCTCACTTATAATATCAAAACGGTTAAGAAGTGCGCTCAACTCTTCAACACCCTCTTCAACGTTTTCACGGACATTTTTTTTGGGGTTTAGTTGTGGTTCTTGTGGAAGAAAACCAATATTGATTCCAGATTGTGAGCGGGCTTCTCCATCAAATTCTTTGTCTTCACCAGCCATGATCCTTAGGAGCGTTGACTTTCCAGCGCCATTTAACCCAAGAACACCAATTTTTGCTCCTGGAAAAAAACTTAAGCTGATATCACGGAGGATATACTGTTTTGGGGGAACCACCTTAGATAGCTGATTCGTGGTATAGATATATTGCGCCATGAGGTACCTAGTCTCCGTTTAGATGCGGGATAATACTTTAAGGTTTAGTAAAAGTAGCAGTTATTTTCCCATTTGAAGATTAATCTAAGTAGGATATTGAAAATGTCAGACCAAGTTATCGTTATATATGGAGAGGAGTTAGCAAAATACGGTTTTCCGAATAGGCATCCTTTTGGAACGGATCGCCACGATGTCTTCATGAATGAGCTAAATGAGTCGCCAAACGAAGCGTATTTTATCCGGCGTCTCTCCAGGCTAGCAGAAAGGGATGAGATTGAGCGCTTTCACACTTCGGATTATGTCGATCGTGTTATCGAGCTTTCTGCTATTGGTTCTGGATATCTTGATGCGGGTGATACCCCTGCTTATCCAGGTGTCTATGAAGCTGCTTCCCATGCTGTTGGTGGAACCCTTAACGCATTAACTGCGATTATGGAGGGGGAGATTCCCAGAGCTTTCATTCCAATTGGAGGCCTCCATCATGCTGCTCGTAACAGTGCAGCTGGTTTTTGTGTGTTTAATGATTGTGGAGTAGCCATTGAAGTTGCAATGAGTGTTTATGGTTTGGAGCGAGTTGCTTATGTTGATATAGATGCCCATCACGGGGATGGGGTCTTTTATGGTTTTGAGGAGGACCCTCGGGCGTTATTTGCAGATATACATGAAGATGGACGTTTTCTATACCCAGGCACGGGCGCAAGGAGCGAAACAGGCCGTGGACCAGCCGAGGGCACAAAGTTGAATATTCCAATGCAACCTGGTTCCGATGACCAGGCATTCCTTGAGGCATGGAGTGAGGTTGAGGCCTATATAGAGTCATCAGAGCCGCAGCTTATACTTTTGAATGCTGGTGCTGATTCTTTGGCAGGCGATCCAATCACTCATCTTGAGTACAGTGAGAATGCGCATGGTCATGCTGCTGCCCGGCTTCGACAATTTGCAGACCGTTTCTGTGAAGGACGCATTCTCGGAATGGGCGGTGGTGGTTATAATCGTGTCAATCTTGCAAGGGCATGGACTCGGGTAGTGGAAAGTTTTGCCGATCCTACGGTTAGTAACTTTTAAGCACACAAACGATTCTGTCTTAGAGGTACAATCCTAAACAGATTGATTAAGAACCATTACTACGGCATAGGAAGCTGATGATGCACAAGGACGATTTCCAGATTAAAGGGTTTGACCATGCTTTATTTGAGGCGATGGAGGCAGAACGATGTCGCCAGGAAGAGCATATAGAACTTATCGCCTCGGAGAATTTTGCAAGCCCTCGTGTGCTTGAAGCTCAGGGCTCGGTCTTAACAAATAAATATGCTGAGGGTTATCCGGGTCGACGTTACTACGCTGGATGTGAACATGTTGATGTTGCAGAACAGTTGGCGATTGATAGAGCAATGCAACTTTTTAATGCTGATTACGCAAATGTCCAGCCACATTCAGGTTCTCAAGCTAATGCCGCTGCCTATCTTGCGATGATGAAGCCAGGTGACAGACTATTAGGTATGAGTTTGTCTCATGGAGGGCATTTAACGCATGGATCAAAGGTCAACTTTTCAGGAAAGATATTTGAGGTTTTTCAGTACGGTATTGATGAAGAGAGTGGGCAAATTAATTATGACATAGTCCGTGAATTGGCAATTAAGCATAAACCTAAAGTTATAGTAGCTGGGTTTTCTGCCTATTCCAGAATTATTGATTGGCAACGTTTTCGAGATGTTGCTGATGAGGTTAATGCTTATTTATTAGTTGATATGGCTCATGTTGCTGGTCTTGTTGCAGCAGGTCTTTATCCGAACCCGGTCTCAATTGCGGATGTAACTACTACTACCACACACAAGACTCTTCGTGGACCCCGAGGCGGATTAATACTTGCACGTGAGAATGCTGAATTAACAAAACGGTTTAATTCTTTAGTATTTCCAGGTGTCCAGGGTGGTCCTTTGATGCATGTGATCGCTGCAAAGGCGGTTGCGTTATTGGAGGCGCTTGAACCGGAATTTAAGGTCTATCAGAAACAGGTAGTGGAAAATGCACGCTGTATGGCTCAGACGCTTATTGAACGAGGTTATAAAATTGTTTCGGGAGGGACTGATAATCATTTGATGTTAGTTGATCTCATCAAACAGGACATTACGGGACAAGCGGCTGAGGATGCTCTTAGTCAGTCCAATATCACAGTTAATAAAAATGCAGTGCCAAATGACCCTCGGCCTCCTCGCGTAACAAGTGGCCTTAGAATTGGGACTCCTGCTATTACAACGAGAGGATTCCAGGTATCAGAAACGGCACAGATCACTAATTGGATTGCAGATGTATTAGATGTATTGCATGACGAAAAGAAAACAGAGGTTGTAACGAAAAAAGTACGTTCTGATGTTATTGAGTTATGCAGCCGCTTTCCCGTTTATGAGGAAGGATAAAGCCCGCTAATTGGGGGAACTTTTGCATTGTCCATTTTGTAATAACGAAGAAACAAAGGTAATTGATTCACGTTTAGCTGGTGAGGGATGGCAGGTGCGTAGGCGACGTGAGTGCCAACAATGCGATGAGCGTTATACGACCTTCGAGACAGCTGAACTTGTTATGCCTCATGTTATTAAGCGTGATGATAGTCGGGAACCTTTTGATCAGATCAAGTTACGAAGTGGCATATTGAGAGCTTTAGAAAAAAGACCCGTAAAAAGCGAGGATATTGAAAAAAGCATAGAGCGTGTGACGCACCTTCTTCAAACAATGGGGGAACGTGAGGTTTCCGGACGATTAATTGGTGACATGGTCATGGAGGAACTGCGCAAACTAGATCAGGTGGCCTACGTACGCTACGCATCGGTATATCGAAGTTTTCAGGATATTACGGAGTTTCAGAAAGAGATTGAAAAACTTCAATCACTTCCTGGTCCAGTTAATCGTGAGCAGATGTCTCTCTTGTCTGATGATGAAAGTTAATGACGGGCGAAAATAATAAGGCTTATATGACCCGAGCATTGCAGTTAGCACGCAAGGGGCTTTATACAACCGACCCAAATCCCAGAGTTGGTTGTGTTTTAGTTAAAGCTGGTGAAATTATTGGTGAAGGTTGGCATGAGCGAGCTGGTAACCCGCATGCAGAAATAATAGCTTTGGAGCAGGCTGGCCGAGAAGCCCTTAATGCAACCGCCTTCGTTACTTTGGAGCCTTGTTGTCATACCGGACGAACTGGGCCTTGTGTTGAGGCCCTGATCGATGCGGGAGTTTCACGTTTAGTGTGTTCAACCATAGATCCAAATCCATTGGTTTCTGGAGAAGGATTGAGGAGGCTTAAAGAGGCTGGAATTATCATTGAGAACGGGTTACTTGAAGATTTAGCGGCGAGTTTAAACCCAGGCTATCTAATGAGAATGAAGCAAGGAAGACCCTTTGTAAGAAGCAAGCTTGCAGTTAGTTTAGATGGACGTACTGCCCTTGCAAGTGGCGAAAGTCAGTGGATTACTGGCGAGGATTCTCGAGCTGATGTTCATAATTGGCGAGCTCGATCTAGTGCTGTTGTCACAGGGATTGGTACTGTGCTTAAAGATGATCCCTCGCTAAATGCAAGATTGATAGATTTAAGCGAAAATGTTTTGCAGCCCCTTCGAATAATCATTGATTCTCACCTGCAAACGCCGGACTCGGCAAAGGTAATAGATTTGCCCGGAGACACTATTGTTTTTACAAAACAATCTACTTTGTCAAATGCACAGTCCAAAGCTAAAGTGCTGAGAGATAAAGGGGTTATGATTGAGGGAGTTTCTGGCGTTGAGCAATGTGACCTAAGGCAGGTTATTGAGCGTTTGGGAGAGTTAGAAATCAATGAGGTTTGGATTGAAGCTGGAGCTCAGTTGAACGGAGCCCTTCTGGAGTCAGGATTAATTGATGAGTTAGTCATATATGTTGCTCCTCATCTTCTTGGCGCTGACTCTTATGGGATGTTTTCTATAGAGCCTTTAGCAAGCCTTGAACAACGTATTCAAGTTACATATCAAGATATAAGTAGGATTGGTGAGGATATTAGGATTATTGCGTGTTTAGCGGAATAGTAAAAGGCACTGGCCAAGTTTTAGAGTATGTAGATGTTGATAGTGATCGACGCTTAACTATTGGATTTGAGGGTGTAGATTTATCAGAGCTTAGATTGGGAGCAAGTGTTGCTGTCAATGGTGCATGTTTGACTGTAGTCGATACTAAAGATGAAGTTTTTATGGCAGACGTTTCTCATGAGACATTATCTAAGACAACTCTTGGTAACTGGAAGATAGGGGATAAGGTGAATCTTGAGAGTTCACTGCTATTAGGTGATTCGCTCGATGGACATTTTGTGACAGGACATGTGGACGGTATCGGGCATGTAGAGAGTTTAGTGAAGTCTGGTCGATCGATTGTGTTTGGAATTCGAACCAGGGTCGAACTTAGTTCTTTTTTAGCTCAAAAGGGTTCTATCGCGGTTGATGGGGTTAGCTTGACGGTTAATGATGTTGAAAACTCAATATTTCATGTGAATATTATTCCACATACTTGCGATACTACAGTCATCGCTGGGTATCGTATTGGTACCGCTGTTAATATTGAGATTGATATCATTGCGCGATATCTAGAGAAGTTTGCTGAGTGTGAGAAAAGCCCACAGAGCATAAATACAGATTTACTAAAAAATCATGGTTACACGAGCTAAGAATGAGTCTGCCTGGTCCGGGCTGAACAGCACGGAAGAAATCATTGCTGATCTTCGGGACGGCAAGATGGTTATCATCATGGATGATGAGGACCGTGAGAATGAAGGTGACTTAATTATGGTCGCCAGTAAAGTAAGTTCTGAAGATATTAACTTTATGGCGAGATATGGTCGCGGGTTGATTTGCCTTACGTTGACTGGCGATCGTTGTGAACAGTTACGATTGCCATTGATGGTTAGTGATACAGAGCGAAGTCGAGGGACTAATTTTACAGTTTCTATTGAGGCAGCTAAGGGGATTACCACAGGGATTTCAGCGCATGATCGGGCTTGTACGATAAGAGCGGCTGTAGCTCGGGAAGCAATGCCAGATGATCTTCGGCAGCCTGGGCATGTATTTCCTCTTAAAGCTCAGTCTGGAGGCGTATTAAGTCGTGCAGGTCATACAGAGGCAGGTTGTGATTTAGCCAGATTGGCAGGATTTGAGCCAGCGGCAGCAATTGTAGAGATCCTTAATGAGGATGGAACGATGGCCCGTAGAGATGATCTGTTGAGATTTGCACGTCAACATGATTTAAAGATCGGTAGCATCGCCGAATTAATCAGTTATAGACTTTCTAAGGAAGAGTCTGTTGAAGCTATTGCAGAGCAAATAGTTGATACTGATTTCGGTCCCTTTCGACTAGTGTGCATGGAAGATCACATTAATCGTACTGTACATTTAGCCTTGGTTCGAGGTGAACCAAATGCTGAGACACCCACTTTAGTTCGAGTGCACATACAAGATACCCTTAGTGATGTTATTGGCATCAAGGATTCGAAATTAGGGTGGCCGTTACGAGATGCAATGCAGTTAATAGCAGAGGAAGGTTGCGGCGTTGTGGTAATCCTTCGTCAGGAAGAGCTTCCCAAAAACCTTATGCAGTCATTCAGAGGACTTCAGGAAAAACAGGATGAGTTTTTGATCGGGCGTGATCATACTGCTGAGCTTAAGACATATGGTACTGGTGCTCAAATTCTTAGGTCGCTAGGAGTACAGAAAATGAGAGTGTTGAGTGCCCCGAAAAATATGTATGCTATTTCCGGTTTTGGGTTGGAAATAGTTGAATACATATCTTCTGAAGGCAGTTCTGTTAAGGATGACGTAAAGTAGTACTTATGGATGAACGAATAATTAACACTGAAGGTAATTTAAACGGACATGGTCTGCGTTTTGGAATCGTAGCCTCGAGGTTTAATGATTTTATCGTTGACCGTCTTATCAGTGCGGCAGTAGATACTTTAACTAAGCATGGTACTAATAAAGCAGACATAGAACTTGTTAGAGTTCCAGGCGCTTTTGAGATTTCGTTAGCGCTACAAAAGCTTGCAGAATCTAAGCGCCATGATGCTTTAATCGCACTTGGTTGTGTTATACGTGGAGATACTCCTCATTTTGAGCATGTTGCTACTCAGGCAGCCAATGGTATTAATCAGGTGATGTTAAGTCATAGTTTGCCAATAGGGTTTGGAGTACTTGCAGTTGATACTATCGAGCAGGCAATTGAGCGCGCAGGAGCTAAGGCAGGAAATAAAGGGGTAGATGCTGCCTTAACTACTATTGAGATGGCTTCATTACTCAGGCAGCTTGAGCGCTGAGTAATAGTCTAAAAAATACTCGTGACAGATGAAAGCTCATTGCGATCAAGGCGTGGTGCACGCGAACTTATTGTAAAAGCTCTATATCAGTGGCAGCTCGCCGATCATAGCGAAAGTGAAATTAGAAGCCAGTTTGCAGACAAGCCAGAGTATGGCCGCATAGATCAAGACTATTTCAAAGACCTTCTCGGTATTATCTTGAATAAAATTAA
>TARA_B100000686_G_scaffold28098_1_pt1 | contig 11444 bp, 13 predicted proteins | sample TARA_B100000686 | Tara Oceans TARA_B100000686 (sample SAMEA2622733) | marine metagenome | biome: marine biome (ENVO:00000447); feature: marine epipelagic mixed layer (ENVO:xxxxxxxxx); material: "saline water (ENVO:00002010), including plankton (ENVO:xxxxxxxx)" | depth 150 m
AACTATTACAAGATATAGATGGAATACATCCTTTCCCATCAGATGGAAACTTTATACTTTGCGGTTTTGCGGAAGGAAAAGTGGAACACGTTTATCAAGGCTTGGCAAATCAAGGTATATTTGTTAGAAAATTTGACTCGCCAAGACTAGCTAATCATTTTAGAATATCAGTAGGGAAACCGGATCAAACTGACCGTTTAATATCGGTAATAAAGGAGTTGGTATAGCTGATGAAAACTCGGCGCTCAGAGCAAGACAGAAAGACAGCTGAGACGAATATTCAGGTCAAAATGAATATTGACGGTTCAGGTGTATATGACATCGATACAGGAAATGGCATGTTTGACCACTTATTAACCCATCTTTCAAAACATGGTTTAATTGACCTCACTGTTAAAGCTAAAGGTGATACAGAAATTGGTTGGCACCACTTAGTAGAAGACACTGGAATAGTAATTGGTAAAGCACTGAGAGAATGTGTTGGAGACGGTGCTGGCATAAATAGAATGGGCTACGCATATGCGCCATTAGACGAAGCTCTTGCCAGGACGGTAGTTGATTTTTCCGGTAGAGGATATTCGGTACTAGAGCTAATGCTAGGAGATATCGACATGGGAGATCTTCCAGCTGATTTAGTAAGGCACTTTTTAGAAAGCTTCGCTAGAGAAGCAGGATGTAACCTCAATATTGAGGTATTGTCTGGATTAAATAACCATCACAAAGCTGAAGCGGCATTTAAGAGTATGGCAAAGGCAATTAAACATGCTGTAACTATTGATGACCGACAGGCAGGTAAAATACCATCTACCAAAGGAACAATATCAGATTAAGTGACTGCACTTACATTAATTAATGCAGGTTCAGTTACTACTAGTATCTAGTTCAAATCTATATTGCTCAATTATTGGGTTAGCTAATAGCTTTTCACACATTTCTTCTACTTGTTTCGATGCATCGCCAACATCATTTGTAGATAAATTGACCTCAATATACTTTCCAAATCTAACGCTATCAACCATGTCAAATCCTAATGAATGCAGGCCATTTTGTACGGTTATTCCCTGAGGGTCATTAACGGTAGGTTTTAATGTCACATAAATCTTAGCTGAAATCAATTTACTAAGGCACCTGCCATTCTGGAGCATTTGGTGAGCTTTCATGTGCTGCAATAAATTCTCTAATTCGGATTTCATCAAAATCATCAAAAGTATCTAAGTAATTCCAAGCAACTAATGCGATTCTACTTTCCATTAGAGAGTATGGCGAAACAATGATTTTTCGTCCCAGTTTAGTCATAGCTTTAAGTTGGTCGACAAGACTTGCACAACCTTCCGGGCAATTGTAATGAATCCTTATACCACCATGTTCGAGGTTATGAACAAGTATTTCATCTGATAATTCTTCCTCATAAACACCCCATAATGCTGGAGCTAATAAGTCTTCATCATAATCAAATGTAGCGCCCATAGCTGTACTGTAATGCCAACCGGATGTGGCAGGGTAGGAATTGTAATCAGGGTGCGATTCACCTTCATCAATATGATCTCTACCTTGACTTGGATATCTTGTGCCTGGCCCATCTCCATCATTAGTAGCCGTGGTAGAGGTGTTTTGTGCAAATGGTAGTCCTGGCAAAAATAGTGAGACAATAAAAGCAAGTGCAACCAATATTATTAGTCCAAAGCCTATAGATTTCCACCAATTTTTTTTAGTGGCGCGTCGAGACCTTCTAGCTGCACGAGTCTGTGTTGCTGTAAGTCGTTTCGCTTTTTTGGGTTTATTATCAGATACCATAAGATTTATTTGTTCCTAAAACAATTTTAAAACTTGATTTTATACGAACTGAAGAATTTATTAACGGATCTTTAGACCTGTTAAACGATCAAATGCAAGCAGAAACCGTTCTCTTGTTTTATCTATGATGTCTGAAGGTAAACTAGGTGCAGGTGGTTCATGGTTCCAGCCCTGAGTATTTAGCCAATCCCTTACAAACTGCTTATCAAAGTTAGGCAATGATTTCCCTGGCTCATAAAATTCAGCATCCCAGAACCTACTCGAATCAGGTGTAAGGAATTCATCTATTAAAGATATCTTATTATCGATATATCCAAACTCCATTTTGGTATCAGCAATGATAATACCTTTCTTTTCTGCATATTGACGTCCAAACTCGTACAAGGAAAGAGTATAGTCCGTTAACTCGCGAGTTACATCAACCCCAACCATATCCTCCATCTGCTTAATTGTTATCGGTTCATCATGACCTTCCTCAGCTTTAGTGGTAGGAGTAAATAGCGGCTCTGGGAAACGATCACCTTCTTTCATATTTGATGGCATTTCAATTCCACCAACAGTTCCTTCTTTCAAATATTCGTTCCATGCAGAACCAGTAATATAACCTCTAACAACACATTCAACATCGATCCTGTCGGCTTTACGCACCACCATTGCTCGCCTTGCTATTTCCTTATCTAAATCAAGATCTGTTCGATCCATTGCAAACTGTTCCAAATGGTTTGGAATTAAGTTTTTCGTAAGGTCGAACCAAAATAGTGATATTTGTGACAGTACAGCGCCTTTATCAGGGACTCCATTGGGAAGAACTACATCGAAAGCGGAGATACGGTCGGTTGCTATCATCAAAAAGTGTTCTTCTCCAAGCGAATATGTGTCTCTGACTTTGCCTGAATACACTGGATTGGGTAAATCTGTTTTTATTACGGTCGCCATATATTTATTTTCCTTTGTTTATTTGATGCCTGCGTTTTTAAAGGTCTCATCGATATGCCTAATATAATGATTATAATCAAATATTTCTCGCAACTGGTCTGCGCCTAAAGCATTAACTACTTTGGATTCCTGTAATGCAAGATCATAAAGTTCTAGATTTTCGTCAAGTGCTCTCTGAGAGATACGTTGAACGATTTTATAAGCTTCCTCTCGTTTTGAACCCACTTCAACTAAGGACAACAGCAGGCGCTGAGAAAATACAACACCATGTGAGCCTTCAAGATTTGATTTCATTCGGTCAACATGAACGGTCATATTGCTAATTACATGGGTCATAATATCAAGTATATAGTCAAGTGCAATACATGAATCCGGTAATATCAATCTTTCATTTGACGAGTGACTGATATCTCTTTCATGCCACAGGGCCACGTTCTCCATTGAGGTAACGGCATGGCCCCGAATTAGGCGAGCCAGTCCGCATATCCTCTCCGTTAATTCAGGATTCCTTTTATGGGGCATTGAAGAAGATCCAGTTTGTCCAACTCCAAAAGGTTCTTCAACTTCTCTTATCTCTGTTCTTTGTAACCCTCTTATTTCCGTGGAAAATTTTTCAAGTGATCCAGCAATCTGAGCAAGGGTAGTCACAAACTGTGCATGCCTATCTCGTTGTATAACCTGATTAGAAAACGGTGCGACTTGCAATCCAAGTTGAGCGCATACCGATTTTTCGATTGAAGGAGGTACGGTGGCGTGAGTTCCAACAGGACCCGACAACTTGCCAACCGAGATCATATCCTTTGCGCTTACCAACCTGGTTCGATGACGGCGCATTTCATCCCACCATATAGCTAACTTTTGACCAAAGGTGATCGGTTCAGCATGAACCCCATGCGTTCTACCCATCATTAGAGTGTTCTTATACTCTGAAGCTTTTGAATACAGAACTTCAGTTAAACGATCAACTTCAGATAACAATAGTTCTGCTGAATCCCGAAGTTGCATAGCAGTTGCTGTATCCCAAACGTCCGATGTTGTTAAGCCGTGGTGAAGCCATCTTCCTTCTTCTCCAAGATGGTCAGTCATAGATTTTAAGAAAGCTGTCATAGGGTGCTTAGTTGCTTTTAAAACCTCATCCAAAATGGATATGTCATATTTAGACTTACTTAACTTTTCCAAATCGGTTTTGGGTATTAACCCCTCATCAGACCAAGCCTTGCATGCGGCTTTTTCAATTAAAAGCCACCTGTCATATGATGCTGTTTGGGTCCATATAGAACCCATTTTGTCTCGTGTATACCGAGGTATCATGATTTATTCTTTAAGCCTTCACGATATGAGTCATAAGCCTGACGTGCCTTATTATCAGTTAAACCAATTATCTGTGTTGCCAGATATGCCGCGTTTCTTGCTCCCCATGAGCCTATCGCCACACCCGCCACTGGGATGCCAGGAGGCATCTGAACAATAGCGTACAAAGCATCAATTCCCTTAAGTTCGCTTGAGGCTACCGGTACACCTATTACCGGCAAAGATGTCCAGGAGGCAATCGCACCAGGCAAGGCTGCGGCTCCGCCAGCACCTGCAATGAACACTTTAATACCTTTTTCATCTGCACTTGTGACGTATTTCATGAGTTGTTCTGGATTCCTGTGTGCTGATATAACGTGAGTCTCATAATCAACTCCCATTTGATCTAGAACATCCTCAGTTGCTTTCATTACAGATCTGTCTGATTCACTACCCATTAATATTGCTACATTAGCCATTTATCGTTGTCCTCACTAAAAAATCATTATTTATTATCTCAGGTGTTTTTGAAAATTTCCGAAACCTTCATAGACCAGTCGCGATATCTTTCCGAAAAAACATACCTTCAAATTCTATTTGCCCAACATTCTTATAGATTAATTCACGAGCATTTGCAAAACTATCACTCTTAGCTGTAACTGCTAATACTCTCCCGCCACTTGTTAATATTCCATCATCTGATAACGAAGTCCCGGCATGAAATACATTTACCAAAGCATCAGTTCGATCTAACCCATAAATATTTTTACCCACATTATAGGATCCGGGATATCCGCCAGATGCAACTACAAGTCCAACACATGGCCTCGGGTCCCATTCAATATCTATTCCTGTTATACCTGATGTCGCTGTGTGCTGCATTACACTCAACAGGTCAGTCTCCAGTCTGGGTAACAATACCTGAGTTTCAGGATCTCCAAATCTACAATTGAATTCTAATACTTTAATGCCATCAGATGTAACAATCAAACCTGCGTATAAAACGCCTGTGTACGGATTCCCACTACTGTTCATGTAAGCTATAACCGGTTCAAACACATTTTCTATAATTGTATTTTCAATATCCTTATTCCAGACCTTTGGAGGAGAATAGCTACCCATCCCTCCAGTATTAGGTCCGGCATCGCCATCAAATGCTCTCTTATAATCCGTAGCGCCTATGATAGGGGAGATGTTTTCTCCATCTACAAACGAAAATGCACTAATCTCTTGTCCGATTAAAAACTCTTCAATTAAAACTTTTTGGCCGGCACCACCAAATTTTTGATCAATGAAGATTTCTTTCAAAGTAATTAATGTATCTGATTTACTTTCACAAATTATGACACCTTTGCCAGCAGCCAATCCATCCACTTTAATTACCAATGGGAAGTCCCAGTCAGATATGGCATCTTCGGCTGTTTCATAATCTGTGAACACTTGGTAATTAGCTGTAGGAACTCCGGATGCAACCATGACTTCTTTAGCATAAGCCTTACTAGTCTCAAGCATGGCAGCTTCTTTTGTGGGTCCAAAAATAGCTAACCCGGCATGACGAAAAATGTTTACCACACCAAGTGCTAATGGAGCCTCAGGCCCGACAACTGTAAGTCCGATTGACTGGCTCTTCGCATACTCCAGCAATTTTGCAGGGTCGTCCAGTGAAAGTTGTACATTGGTACCAACTCCAGCTGTACCCGCATTGCCTGGAGCTATGAAAAGTTTATCTAAATTTGGGCTTTGAGCTAATTTCCATGCAATGGCATGTTCTCGACCGCCATTACCCAGTAACAGCACGTTAGTCTTTTCACTATTCGTCATTAGTTAATCGTTCACTTTTTTTGCTTATTATTTGCCTTAATCACGAATTAGGAGAGAGTAATTCCAAGCAATCCCAATCCAGTTCTGAAAGTTTTCCGTTTATATTTACTGGTTGAATGGACACATGATCTGCACCTGCATCAAAGTGCTCTTTAATACGATTTTGTATAGTTTGCTCAGAACCCCAGGCAAATGTAGCGTCTATAAATTTGTCACTCATATTATCGATATCATCTTCTGTCAAACCCATTCTAATCCAATTATTTCTGTAGTTAGGTAAGTCCTTATAAGTTTTCGCTACAGGCTTCGCAAGTTCTCTGGCCTTTACCGGATCTGACTCTAGAATTACTTTTTGTTCTACACACAACCAAGAATCTTTCCCCATAATATTTCGGGCTACTGCTGTATGATCAGGAGATGTGAAATATGGATGAGCTCCATTAGTTTTCTCGGCTGCTAATGCCAACATCTTGGGGCCTAAAGCAGCTATGACTAAAGGTGGTTCTTCAGAAGGTTTAGCCCCAGTATAAGGAGCTTCTTCCATTGCCTCTAAATAACGCCTCATTGTTGACAGGGGAGGACCGTACTTTAACCCTCTAATACCTTCTACGATTCTGGTATGGGACACTCCAAGGCCCAATAAAAACCTGTTGTTTGACTGTTCCGCAAGCGATTTTTGAGCAGCTAGCGTTACCCCAGGTTCCCGATGATAAATATTAGCTATTCCAGTAGCCAGATTTAAAGTCTTCGTGTTAGACAACAACCAGGAACTTTGAACCATAGGACTTTTGCCTATTGTCTCTGGGATCCATAAAGTCGAATAACCTAAATTTTCTATCCGAATCGCAGCTTCAGCTGATTCTGTTGCAGTCAGCTTGTCAAAAAAGTACCAAACGCCTAATTTACCTATGTTCAAATTTAACTCCTAGTTACTGCTTTGTGTCTTTTCATTAATCAAAAGCTGTTTTTTTTTAGTTACTCCACCCAAACCACTATATCCTCCCAAACCGCCATCGGATCTAATTACCCTATGACACGGGATTTCTATCGGAAAAGGATTTTTAGCACAAGCATTTGCAACGGCTCTACTTGATTTCGGATGACCGATTGCTTCAGCGACTTCTTTATAAGTTCTGGTTTCACCAAAAGGTATTTTAGATAGCTCTTTCCACACCTTTATCTGAAATTCTGTTCCTACCAAATCCATCATCTTTTCACTATAACTGGCAGTCAACCATATTGGCTACCAGCGTCGCTTTCGTTCTAGCTTCTGCAATATCTACCCCAAGAGCCAATGCAACACCCATTCTTCTCTCACCATCAACTTCAGGCTTACCAAATAACCTAATCTGCGTGTCTTCATACGCTAATGCTTTGTCAACGTTATGGAATGTCACCGATTCTGATTTACCTTCAACTAAGATAACAGCGGAAGCAGCTGGGCTTCTTAACTTTATGTTAGGAATAGGCAAGCCAAGAATAGCCCGAGTGTGCAGAGCAAATTGACTTAAGTTCTGACTTATAAGGGTAACCATGCCTGTATCATGAGGCCTGGGGCTTACCTCACTAAAATAAACATCATCCCCTTTGATAAATAACTCCACTCCAAAAATCCCTTTGCCGCCTAATTTAGATGTAACTAATTTCGCAATCCTCTGGCTTTCTTTTATTGCAAGTTCACTCATTGGCTGAGGCTGCCATGATTCCTGATAGTCTCCTTTATCCTGCCTGTGACCAATTGGCTCACAAAAGGAACAGCCATTAATATGCTGAATAGTTAACAATGTGATTTCATAATCAAAATCAATGAAACCTTCCACAATCACCTTATTGGCTTCTCCGCGAGCTCCACTTTTTGCATGCTCCCATGCTTTGATAGCATCATTCTTGGAAAGTACTGTTGACTGACCTTTGCCTGAACTTGACATCGCTGGCTTAACTACACAGGGCACACCGATCGCTTCTATTGCCTGTATATATTCTTCTTCTGTTTCAGCAAATATATATGGTGAGGTTTTAATATTTAAGGTCTCAGACGCCAATCTTCTGATACCTTCACGGTCCAAAGTTAACGATGCTGCCATAGCATTTGGAATCACAGTAAAACCTTCCTTCTCGAGCTCAATTAAAGTTTGAGTATCTATGGCTTCAATTTCCGGGACAATAAGAGTTGGGTTTTCTTTTTCAATAACAGATCGTAATTCGCGTCCATTCAACATGTTTATAACATGGGAGCGATGAGCTACCTGCATCCCAGGCGCGTTTGGATACCGGTCAACCGCTATAACCTCAACTCCAAACCGCTGTAATTCAATAACCACTTCTTTACCGAGCTCACCCGACCCCAACATCATAACTTTTGTCGAGTTGAGTGAAAGAGGTGTTCCTATCACGGTCCTTTTCATTTTACTCCCGCTAATTTGTAACTGTTTTTTAATTTAGACTCAAAAATGCGTTTGCGTAAATAACTTTTGACTTAACATTTACCAAACAATGTTTGGTTAATTCAAGTTCCTGAAAATGCTCCGCTCTATAGTCGCTTGGCAAATTTGAAACATTAAAACCAAATCTTTCATAGTAATTTGGATCTCCCAAAAGAAATAAAACATCCATTTGCATTTCCTCACTATTCTTTATAGCCGCTTTAACAAGCTTGGTGCCAATACCAGATGATTGATATTCTGGTAATACTGAGAGAGGCGCAATTCCTCCACAAAATAAACCTATATCAGGCTCCATGGTAATTTTGGACACTACTACATTTCCTAAAATGGTATCTGATGATTCAAAAATAAGGTTTATTAACAAATCTCTATCCAAAATTAATTGTCTAACTAAATCGGATTCTGCTTTATTTGCAAAAGATTTATGGATTAAATTAAAGATCGCCTCTAAATCAGGGGCTTTTGCTTCTCTTATCATTCCCACTCAATAGTGCCAGGCGGCTTACTGGTTATATCGTAGACAACTCTACTGACGCCATTTACTTCATTGGATATCCTGTTGCTAATGGTAGATAGAACCTCATAAGGTAACCTTGCCCAGTCAGCAGTCATAGCATCATCACTTGTGACCGCTCTAATTGCAATCGTGTATCCGTATAGGCGATGATCGCCCACAACACCCACGGACTTCGTGTCCGTTAAAACCGCAAAGCTTTGCCACAGCGATTCATACAAGTTATTCCGTTTAATCTCATCCATCACAACCCAGTCAGCCTCTCGGAGAATATCTAATTTCTCTTTAGTCACTGTTCCTATTACTCTAATGGCTAGTCCAGGACCAGGGAACGGCTGTCTATTAACCAGTTCTTTTGACAGACCTAGTTCCAGTCCTACTTTTCGTACTTCATCTTTGAACAAGTATCTTAACGGCTCAATGAGTTTTAACTGCATATGTTTCGGGAGTCCACCAACGTTGTGATGAGTTTTGATCTTCACCGACACTTTCGACTCGTCTGTCTCGCTTTCGATTACGTCAGGGTACAAAGTTCCCTGACACAAATAATCGGCATCACCAAGCTTTTTTGCTTCTTTCTCAAACAGCTTAATAAACTGTTCTCCAATTATTTTCCTTTTCTTCTCAGGGTCACTGACATTTTCTAAAGCGCCTAGAAATTCATCAGTAGCATCTTTATAAATAAGATTAACTTTCAGATGTCTCTTAAAAGTGGATAAAATGCGGTCAGATTCTTCTTTTCGAAGCAAACCGTTATTTACGAATATACAGGTTAACTGGTCTCCGATTGCCTGATGTACCAAAGTGGCAGCGACCGAGGAATCGACCCCTCCAGAAAGCGCACACACAACCTTTCCTCCCCCAACCTTCGCTTTAATATCCTTTATTGCCCGTGCTGCAAAGTTTGAAGATGTCCATAAACCCTTAACGCCGCAAACTTTAAAAAGGAAATTCTTGATTAACTGTTGACCCTCAGGGGTATGAACAACCTCAGGATGAAATTGAATTCCATATCTAGCTTCATCTCCAACAAACACTGCGACAGGGGAATTATCGGAATATCCTATAGATTTGAACCCTGGTGGTAATTGATTGATTTTGTCGCCATGACTCATCCAGACTGGCATCGATTGAGAGATCTCACTAAACAGCGGATCTGATTTAGTATCTTGATATACAACCGAATGACCGTATTCTCTTTTTTGAGATGAGGCCACAGTACCGCCTAATTGATGCGCAATAACCTGCATGCCGTAGCATATGCCCAGTACGGGGAGGCCTTTATCAAAAACCCAACTTGGAGCCAGCGGAGCGCCGTCATCATAAACACTTGCAGGACCGCCTGAAAGGATTACTCCCTTAGGTTGTAATGACTCAACAGTTTCCCAGTCTGTATCGTGAGAAACTATTTCCGAATACACTTGGTTTTCCCTAACCCGTCTGGCAATCAACCGGCTGTATTGAGAGCCGAAATCAACTATGATAATTGACTCACGATGAAGTCGTTTCTGTGAGCTAACGAGCGGATCTTTACCTCGTTTTTCCTCAGCAATCTCTAGGTATGTGGATATTTCCAAGTCATCGCTGGCAGTTAATCGCCGCGACTCTTCTTCAGGATTATCACCCTGTTTGTCGTGGTTGGAATTTATGTCTGATTCTTTGTTTTTAACCATGCTAAGGCAGTTTCTAAATTAACACTTATGCTATACTTTCGTCAATTTGCAGGACAGCTCAAAGAGTCGATGCCACAGGGCTGAATACATCAATAAATCAATGGATAAAATTGTAGAAATTTTGAGAAATGGCGGAGTGGTTGCATTACCGACAGACAACCTGTTCTGCCTGGCTGCTGATGCATCAAATGAAATTGCAGTAAGTAAAATTTTTCGAATAAAGGGCCGCGCAGAGTCCACTGCAATACCTGTTTTGATAGCAGATTTTTCAGATATAGAAAAATACACCATGGATCAGCCAACTGGCTTGGAATTAATTTTACAAAAGTATTGGCCTGGCGAATTAACAATAATACTCAAAAAGGCCGCCACACTGGCCCCAAACCTGTCTCCCGGAATGGATACTATAGGAATTCGAATGCCAAATTCTGAATTTATAAGATCTATCGTTAGAGAGCTAGGCAAACCTATAACCGGAACAAGTGCAAATTTGTCAGGAGAAGATCCGGCTATGTCCAGTGAGCAAGTTGAATTATCTTTGGGTGGCAAGCTTGATCTCATATATAAAAATGCAACAACAACAGGAGGTTTGCCTTCTACAGTCCTTGACCTAAGCACAATACCAGCACGTATACTTCGTCATGGAGCGATAGACAAAAGCGAATTACAATCGACATTGAAATTACATAAACTAGATTTATCTATTTAGATAACCTTTTCTACTAACATATTAAAAATATACCCTGGACAAAATATTGGTAATTGAAAATAACAATCAGCTTACAAATCTGAATACCTGGATTAACGAAGATATATCTTCAGCAATATCAACACGCGAAATGGGACTTTACAATTTGATGTCCTATCATTTTGGCTGGACAGGCAAGCCCGGTGAGGACTTTATTGATTCGCAAACAAACGGGCTTCATAATTTACGTAGATATGGGCTAGCATGCCTGGTAGCAGCAAGCA
>TARA_B100000686_G_scaffold89789_1_pt1 | contig 11414 bp, 10 predicted proteins | sample TARA_B100000686 | Tara Oceans TARA_B100000686 (sample SAMEA2622733) | marine metagenome | biome: marine biome (ENVO:00000447); feature: marine epipelagic mixed layer (ENVO:xxxxxxxxx); material: "saline water (ENVO:00002010), including plankton (ENVO:xxxxxxxx)" | depth 150 m
CCATGATCAATTCAATCAGTGTAAAACCTTTGTTATTGTTTTTCATGATATTTTCTCCTTCAACCTTTGAATATGTGGATTTCATTCTCTGGTTTGGTAATTACCTGATTACTTACGGTTGTGCAGTTACGTAAACTTCACTAGGATTAAAGAAATCAGTCATAATGATTGCAGGTGATTGATCTGTACTTCCACCAACAACTGTGTAGATGAAGTGTCCATCCAAATATGGGCTGGCTACAGGATCGATGTATGATTTAAAATCAACATCACCGGCGTTAGTTGCGTTGTCACCTGTAGATGCAGCATCATCAGCAGCGATCTTAGATCTGTGATCCTGGTGCATGGTAGCTTTACCTTGCAAGGAAAGTGATTTACCGAATACTGAACACCATTTTGTGCTTGCGCTTGCGCTTGCAGCATCCAGGTAAGTATCCCAAGATTCAACAGCAGATATAGCCTCTGATATAGAAGCATATCCACCACCTAAAGGAACATTCTTATCCCACTTATCTTGACCAGGAAAGCGGCCTGCGCCTTCTTTATCGTTCATAGCGTTATAAAAGTTGTTTGCAGCTTTAAGCATCTTATCCAGTTCTTCACCAGACTTTTTACCTTTACCACCTTCACCAGCTTGTGAAAATTTCACCTGACCGGTACTGGCTAAAACTGCCATCAATGCGATCACAACAGCAAACTCAGCGAGTGAGTTACCTGAAGTGTTTCTGAGTATATTAAGTATTTTCATACTTTTTTTTCTCCTTTTTTGTGTTTGTTTGGATTTGAACAATTTCAAATACATTATGACTATATATATACAAAATCTATGCCAATGTAAGACAAAATAGTGATATAAATGTATTAAGTTGACCTTTTTTTCAAAAATTGGTCGTAAAAAAAGATATAATAATAAATTAAGTTAAAAATTGCTGTCTTATTCTGATACAGTCACTTGTCCCATATTGTTTTTTTTATAAAAAAAATTACTATATGTGTATTAAAACGATACAATTAATTGTTGGTTAAGGCAACATAGGAATCCCATACTGGAACAAATATTGCTAATGCAAGAGAAAGAATAAAAATACCCATAGTTACTGTAATTACGGGTTCTACAGAGGCAGTTAGACGTTGCACTTTATTTCGAGTTTCATTATCAAAAAGAATAGCAATTTCATGCATCATATCATCTATTGCACCTGCTTCTTCACCAACTTCAATCATTTTTAAAACATGTGGTGGAAAAATATCGTCAGTATGCTGTCTGAGAGAATTTGCAATTTTTTTACCGGCTTTTACGTCTTGGCTGATTTTATCTAAACGATTTTGTATAAAAGCATTTCCAACTGTTTTCCCTACAATATCCAGGCAACTTAATATTGGGACACCAGAAGAATTTAGGGTCTCAAAAATATTAGAAAACCGGGAGATGGACAGACCTCTCAGAATTGGTCCAAATATTGGAACATTAAGCACAAATTTATCCCAGGTGTGCCTACCAGATTTTGTTTTTAAAAACTGAATAAAGGCCAACGCTAAAACAATCAAAAGACCAATTATGTATGGGTAATAATTTTGGATTATGTAGTCCATTCCAAGATAAAACCTAGTCATAGGGGGTAAGACAATTTTAGTTTCTGTAAATAAAGAAGAAAATCTTGGCAAAAGATATACAACTGCTAAAACGGCCACAGCTAAAGTAATTAACATAACAATTGCCGGATATCGTAATGCACTTTTGATACCTTCTCTCATTTCAAGGTCATGTTTAATAAATTCAGCGATCTTCATCATTACCTTATCGAGAACCCCAGCAGTTTCTCCGGCCTTAACAATGAAAATGAACATACTGTTAAATACCTTAGGATGCTCAGCCAATGCTGCAGAAAAAGAAACACCAGATGATATGCTTTGAACAACAGATTTAATAACACGATTCAACCCTGGATTGTTTTGATCTGATTCCATTGCTTCTAGAGCATCAATTAGCGGTACTCCCGCTCGCAGCATAACAGCAAGCTGTCGGGTAAAATTATAGATTTCATTTGGGGGTACAGTATCAAAAAAGCTAATGTCTATATCCAAAACAGATTTTTTCTTCTGTTTAATATTGATGGGAGTTAATCCCATACCCGAAAGGTAGCTTATAACACCGCTCTGGTCTATTGCATTATATTCACCTGACCGAACTATTTCCTGAGAATCCTGAGCAGTATATACGAATGTTTTAATAGCTTCAGCCATTTTTCTTTAGTCCATGTTGATCAATTTTACGGTATAATGTCATCCGACTTATTCCTAGCTGATGAGATGTTAGGGTCATATTCCAATTAGTCATTTTTAACCCTGCCAAGATCGCTTCACATTCCAGTTGCTTTAATGTTTTCATCTTCCCATTATGTGTAAGAAAACTTGAACCGCTCTCTGGTGATATTTGCTTAGATTCAATATTCGAAACTGGCTCCACGGAATCAACAACATCAAGCTCTGGCTGTGGTATTTGATTCTGTACTTTATCTGTAGAGCCTAAACTGTTTTTATCATTTAATAACGGAATAATATTTTTCTTCTTTAAAACAGGAAAATCATTTAGCAAAACTGCTCTTTCCATGATGTTTTCAAGTTCTCTTACATTACCTGGCCAACTATATGACTTTAAAGCATTTATACAAGATCCAGAAAAATATCTTACCTTCGTATTATGCTTGGAAACTAACTTTTTAAGAATAAACATTGCTGTGACAGGAATATCCGCTGTTCTATCTCTTAGAGATGGAACACGAATTGGAAATACGTTGAGTCGATGGTATAGGTCGCTTCTAAAATCACCTTTATTAATTTTTTGTTCTAAATCTTGATTTGTCGCCGATATTATGCGAACATCTACCTTGATAGTTTTTGAGCTGCCAACACGCTCCATTTCACCACTTTCAAGGACTCGTAATATTTTAGCCTGAAGGGATGGGCTCATATCTCCAATTTCATCAAGGAAAATAGTTCCACCGTTGGCCATTAAAAACTTTCCATCTGTGCGTTCTATTGCTCCAGTAAATGCCCCTTTCTCATGACCAAAAAGTTCACTTTCCAGCAGTTCTGTAGGTATAGCCGGGCAATTCACAGCTACGAATGGCTTATCACGCCGAATTCCTTTTTGATGTAACATATTTGCAATAATATTTTTTCCTGTTCCGCTTTCACCTGTTAGAAGAACAGTAACATCTTTACTTCTGATCTGGTTAAGTTGCTTATAAAGATCTATCATCCCCCTTGACACTCCGACAACATCACCATAGCCGATTGTAGTAAAATCTTTTTTATCTCTATTTGATAATTCGCTAAAAAAATTATGAAATCTCCTAGCATCCCTCATAAGGACCAAAAGCCCATCCTGAGAATATTTTTCAGGTTCAAACCAGCCAAATAACCCATGTCCAAAATCATTTAAAAATTGCTCCCGCCGTTCAGCACTTCGAACAAAACTGATAACAGGTATAGAATTATTCAAACGTATCAGTTCATCGGTAAGACGTGACACAGACATAAGTGGCAGTTTATCTTCTAGTATAATTGCTGTATAATCTTGAGTTTGGACAGCATTAATAGCAATCATACCATTTTGAACATACTCTATTTGAAAATTAGAATCTTCCGGCAAAAATAAAGATTTGAATTCACCGCCGACATACAAAATTTTATTCATTTTGACATCCTGCTGACAGTGCCTAGAGTTTCGTAAACTTCAGAGATTGTAGTGATTCCACTATTGATTTTACTTATCCCATCTTCCATCATGGAAACCATCCCTTTATTCATTGCGGTCTCTCTGATAACATATGCGGGCGCATTTGACAAAACAAGTTCTGCTACTGTTTCATCCATGGTTAATAGTTCAATAATAGCGATTCTTCCTCTGTAACCGGTATTTCTACATGACAAACATCCTTTTCCTATAAAACAATCAAATGAATTTTCAAGATCTACGCCTAGTCTAACCAATTCATTCTCCTTGGGTTCATATGGGACTCTACATTCACTACATATTCTACGTACAAGCCGCTGTGCTATAATACCTTGTACGGTAGTTGTTATAAGAAAAGGTTCTATGTCCCAATTTAGCAGCCTTGTAAATCCTGAAGCAGCATCATTAGTATGGATTGTGCTAAAAACCAGGTGTCCTGTAAGAGCTGCGCGAATAGCCAACTCTACTGTTTCTTCATCTCGAATTTCCCCTACCATCACAATATCCGGATCCTGCCTTAGAATTGTTCGAAGAGCAGAAGAGAAAGTAACACCCGATTTTCTGTTTACCTGAGCTTGGTTTACATTATCCATATCATATTCTATCGGGTCTTCAATAGTTACTATATTTACATCAGGTCTTTCTATGATATTTAAGGTGGAATAAAGTGTAGTTGTTTTTCCACTTCCAGTAGGACCTGAAACTAGAATAATACCTTCAGCACCGGTAATTAAACCCGAGAATGTTTCTTCAGTTTTTGAATCAAAACCTAAATCGTTCAGCGTCAGCAATTTTCCTGAAGTTTTCAATAGTCTTAAAACAATTTTTTCCCCATACAACGTTGGGTATGTTGAAACTCTTAAATCTAATCTTCCATCTGATGAGTTAAATAATATTCTACCATCCTGAGGCCTTCTTGTCTCTGCAATATCCATATTTGACATTATTTTAACGCGCGAGATTAGCGATGCCATAATTTCCCTGGGCAATATTTGAAAATCTTGTAGCTTACCATCAATACGAAACCGTATTCGGATATTTTTCTCCCTGGGTTCAATATGTATATCACTAGAATTGTACCTGTTACTTTGTTCTAGAATACCATTTGTCAATTCTACGATTCTCGATTCATCAAAAAGGTCAGTAATATCTGTTTGTTCAAGTTGAAGAGCATCAGTCTCAAGATAAGATGATATTCCATAATACATATCAATAGCATTTTCAATTTCTTTTTTGGTTGTAATAATCGGTTCTATACTACAACCAGTTTGTATTTGAACTGCATTCATCGGGTCAGCATCCATCGGATCTGATACAGCAAGATTAATAGTGTTATTTAATTTAAAAATAGGAAATACTTTATGCTTTCGAACTGTACGTTCAGACACTAGTTCGATAACTGAATCTTCTACAGTAAAATAGCTTAGAGCAATTACTGGGATTTTAAGTTGATAACTTAAGGCATCATTTAAATCATTTTCTGAAATAGCTCCAAGACTCAATATAATTTCCCCTATATACCCAGACTCCTGGCTTTGCTTCTCAATAGCTGTTTCTAACGTATTATTATCAATTTTCCCATTTTCCAATAATAGTTGACCGATCATTTTATGTGTTGTAGTTGCCATAATTTTAGTTTATAACGAAAAATACCAATTCATTATTAGATTTTTATCGGGAGAAGCGTGGGTCAAAATTGAAATCAATGTTCCAAATGCCAAGTATGGGCCGAAAGGAATTGGATTTTTTCGATCTACCCATTTCGTAATTAAACCTATCGATGAAACTACCCCCGCTACTATAAAGCTGATATACAAAGCAAGAATAGTAGTCTTTAACCCTAGAAATCCCCCTAACACAAGACCAAGCTTGACATCACCAAATCCCATCGCCTCTTTTTTCAGTATAAACTTGCCGATTATGCCCAGTGTAAAGAGAAAAATAGAAAATGTCAATGCTCCATACACACTATCAGCTATATCCAATTTAAGCCACCCCAAGAAAAGAAAAACAGGTATTAACGTTAACCCCAAGATAATAAAGCCGTTAGGAATGATTAAATGGTCAATATCAATAAAGGTAACTGGTATAAGAAGGAATATCAAAATTAAGTAAGGGAAAAAATCAACATTAAAACCATATATTAAATAGATAAGAACAGTTAATATAGCAGTTAATAATTCTACCAAAAGGTAGCGTACTGAAAAAGATTCACCACAATATTTGCAGGAACCATAACTTATTAGGTAGCTGATGAGTGGTATATTATGGTAAAATTTTATTGGCTCTTTGCAGGAAAAACAATGAGACCTGGGTGAAATAATATTTATACCTCTCGGTACACGATAAATAACCACATTAAGAAAACTTCCTATACTTGCTCCAAATAAGAATAATAAGACAAGAATAGGGATTTCTGCTGAATTGATCATTCCGCGCCCATTGCATCAATTAAACTAACAAGATTCTGAAATCGGAAAGGTTTCTGAATGATATCATCTGCACCGCAAGATTTTAACATTTCCTCATTTTTTTCCGCTTTTTTATTCGTCATTAAGATAACTGGAGTAGAAGAATATCTTTCATCTCCTTTTATTAATCTTGATAACCGGTAACCATTAATCAGCGGTATACTCACTTCAGCAATAAGATAGTCTGGGGATTCTTTGCATGCTCTATTATATGCATCATATCCATCCTGCGCAGATATAACTAACATATCCATCTTTTTAAACTGCTTAGATAATGCATCTAGTATATTGTTATCATTATCAGCAATTAGGATAGATTTCTGTTCAATTGCCATATTATCCTTAAATATCTATAATATTATACTAACACAAATCTCTGAAAATATAAAATTAGTAATAAATTATGGTAAAGTGTCACATAATTTTACATTATATTAAATGTAACGAAAATTGACGTTATATCGAAAACTTTGAAAAATATTGTTCTATACTAAATTTCGTAACCTATAAATGATATCAAAATAAAAACTCGATGGCTATGACTAAATCAATGTTGATATATTCTTTAGCATCTTATTTCATTTTGGGGATGCATTATGTTGGTTCAACAGTTGGTGGATCTGGTTTATACTTGCCTAATAATATTGTTGGATGGTGTTTTATATCGATTTTTATAGGTATTGGCTTTTGGCAAATCAGCAATACTGGTATTATTTATTACAGTAAATTTTTGCTAATTTGTTTTTTCTCATTTTTCTTATTTATACTTCCAATGTATTACCCCAACGGTTTGTTCGCAGAGAGAACCATATACAGATTGATTTTTATTGCAGGTGGGATACTATTGTATGCAACCGTTATTCAATTTGATGTTAATGATAAAGATAGGTATAGAATATTATATTATATTTTATTCGCCGTGATTATTCAATCAATTATTGGAATAATCAAACATTACGGTATTGGGCCACAACAATACCTTATTTTTGCAAAAGAATCCCATCCATGGGGCAGTTTCCGACAGAAAAATGTAATGTCAACCTTTATGGCGACTGGTATAGGACTGAGTTTATTTCTGATCAATAAATCGGATAATAATTATACAAAATTACAATATTGGGCTCTGCAAATTATGCCTGCTTCTGGTTCATTAATTATTGCGGCGATAGCATCTAAGGCTGGGTATCTAGGACTAATCGCAACAACTTTTTTTCAGATTCCATCGACCAATTTGAAAAATAAAAAAATACAGATCTGGCTGTTAATGTTATTTATAGGTATTACTATAGGCTTGTCAACACCCCGAATCGCAAAATTATTATCGGATTTTGGTTTATTGGAAAATCAAACAAAAACTTCTTTTGTGGATAGAGATATGAATTCTCAGATTGCAACAATCAATACTAGGATTGGGATTTGGGGTACTACATGGGAAATGATCAAAGAAAACCCAATTAGTGGGGTTGGTTATGGTTATTGGGAAAGAAAATGGAGAGAAAAAGCATCCAAAAAAAGAAGAGATGAACCAAAGTGGAATTATAGGTTAACTGAATTACTGGATCACCCTCATAATGAAATATTATTGTATGTTTCTGAAGGCGGCATGGCTCCCGCATTTGCATTTTTATCATTGTTTATCGGATACTTTTTTCTACTGTATAGGCACACAATAAAATTCAAGTTAAATCATATTGCTCTAACCACACCTATATTGCTACACACTATCTATGAATTCCCATTTAGAGTCTCTGTGGCACATTGGATTGTAATTTTGATCATTATAGCAATCTATGATAAATCTTTACCAGGATATAAGATAAAATTAAAATCTGTATTTCTGATACCTGCTGTGATTATACCAATTATTACTATTTACAATATGGCAATTACATATAAGAATTCTCAGATTTTAGTTCAATTTGCAGATTCTGATGATAAAAACTATGAAGTTTTAAACAAAATAATACATCCTGGCCCATTATATAGAAAATATGAATTTGATTTACTAAGGTCTATGCTCGATCTGGCATTAAAAGCAAATAGCCGAGATTTAATGCAAAAATTTATTGACAGAGCTGAAGAATTTTTAGAACATACACCGCATATTAGCGTTTATCATGGTTTACACGATGCAAACATATTTATGAAAAGAGGCAGGGTGGCAGAAAGCTGGAAGTTTAAGGCTAGACGAATGTTTCCTGACCCTTACGAAGATACAACCTGGCTATATAATGAGGAAGATATAAAAATCAAGAAACAGAAAGAAAAAGAATTATCAGAAAAATTAAAAATAGCAGAAGATTTTTTATTAAAAAACAAAATTGAAAATAAAGACATTATAGAAACCAAATCTGGTTTACAATACCGTATTATTAAAGCTGGAAAAGGTGCATCTCCAAAGCGTAATGATCATGTGAAAGTGAATTATGCAGGGCCATATTTTACACTTGACGATTTTGAGGCTGCTTCAAAGAAGGGAAATATTGTTGAATTTGAGATCAATAAACTAATCCCTGGATGGCAGGAAGGAATTCCTTTAATGAAAGAAGGAGGAGAATTTGAATTTTTTATTCATCCAAAACTTGGTTATGGCCGACAGGGAAGACGAGGCGTACCCCAAAATGCTTATTTGATATTCAATGTAAAATTAATTGAGATTCTTAAATAGATTAATTCCCATTACATAATAAACACTTTAAATATTTTAATTATAAATTAATGATATAACGTATAAGTGCTTTGACTTTTAACCATTTAATTTACTAAGTTTAGAGAATAAAGGTATCCGAGGTGGGGATAGCAATGTTTTTTATAACTAATCCTCGCTGTTTTTATCCTTAGCAGAAAGATATAACCCCGCGGATTATAGGGTTCATTTCTGTTTATTGATATTATTCCAGTATAATAGTCTGGAATACAAGAAGTTAATGGTTTAGAAAGAAGAAATTCATGAATCAGCAGGAATTTAAAATCTTCATGACCCAGAGATGGGACCAGTTTAAAACTGGCTCTCTTGAAGAAACAATGAATAACTGGATGAAAGAAGTTGCAAAGGATAGATCAACAAATACAATGAAAGCTTTTCCAGTAATAGATGATATTAGCACACACCAGATTACGGATGGGAATACAATGGTGGTAGTTGTATTTAGAGTAGAGTATGATGAAATCATTGATATAAAAAAACAATCAAATGAAATGACTTAATTTTGAATTATCCTTTTTTGATCAATGGTATTCTTTTAATATCCCGTTAATTATTTTACAAAGAAATATTTTTAAAAACAGAAGACCTATTAACTGTATAGTAATATTTATAATTGACTTAATGAATTTTTTTATGAGACTAGTTTCACTATTTGTATTGTTTTCATATTATAGGTTTCCAAACTAAAACAACTAATCTGCATTCTACTTTAATTATCACATCACATCCATGAATAGAACTACACAGTATATTTTTGATTTAGTATTTATTCTTACACGAAAGGAAATGCAGGTTCGATATAAAAACAATGTTTTGGGATATCTCTGGTCTGTACTACAGCCTCTCAGTTTCGCCTTAGTTTATTTTATTGCATTCAAGGTCTTTATGAGATTTGAAATGGAAAATTATACTTTATATTTACTTACTGGGATGTTTCCTTGGCAATGGTTTGCTAATTCGGTTAATGAAGCCTCATATACATTTATCGATAATGCATCTATAATCAAAAAAGTAAATTTTCCCCGAAACTTGCTCATTTCGGCGACAATCATTAAAGATGCCATCCATTTCATATTGTGTATTCCAGTGATTATTCTATTTTGCTATATTTATAATAATCCAATATCGATAACATGGCTTTACGGCATCCCTATATTAATGCTCTTACAAACTATATTGACTTATGGAATATCTTTATTTATAGCAACTACAAATCTTTTTTTTCGAGATTTGCAACGTATTGTCAGTATACTAATCACATTTTTATTTTTTCTAACACCAATCGTATACAATATTGATATAGTCCCAGAAAAGTATAAACATTTGCTTGCTTTTAATCCTATAGCATATATGATGTCTGGTTGGCGTAGTTTATTTTTATCAGGTCAATTAGATTGGTATGCAATCTCTATTACTTTTGTTTGGTGCATTGTCTTTTATTTTATTGGGCAAATTTGCTATAAAAAATTGGTTTGGAGGTTTGCCGAGATATTATGAAGCACATAGTAATAAATTGTAATTCAATATATAAAACTTTTCCAATTTATCATCATCTTACGGGGGGGATAAAGAACTTATTATTCCATTTTCCAACTGCTATAAGGTCAATGCGAAAAACAAGTTATACCGCATTGGAAAATTTTAATATGGAAATAGCTTCTGGTGAAGCAGTAGGTATTATTGGAAAAAATGGAGCTGGTAAAAGTACTATATTAGGTTTACTAGCTGGTGTATTAAAGGCGACATCAGGACAAATAAAGGTGGAAGGCAGAATTGCACCATTACTTGAATTAGGCGCTGGTTTTCATCCAGAGCTAAGTGGTCGTGAGAATATACTGTTAAACGGTATATTGCTGGGAATGTTAAAACGAGATATAGAAGTAAAAATTGATGAAATCATTTCATTTTCAGAGCTAAAGAATTTTATAGATCAACCTATAAGAACCTATTCTAGCGGAATGCTTGCCCGCCTGGGTTTTTCAGTAGCTGTGCATAGCGAACCAGATATTTTATTAGTTGATGAGGTTCTTGCTGTGGGCGATCAAGATTTCCAGGAAAAGTGTATCGAAAAAATGATTGATTTTAAAAAGATTGGGAAAACAATTGTTTTAGTCTCGCATAACATGGATGAATTAAAAATCATTTGTGACCGTGCCATCTTAATAAAGGGAGGACAATCTTTTAAAGAAGGAAAGACAGAAGATGTGTTACCATTTTATTAATAAATAATATATTCACAATACATTATTATTTTTACGAAACTAATTTGATATTGAAATAATATCTTTACAAATTACTTAAAAACAAATCTTTTTCCATCTTTCTAAAATGGATTTGCAAGAACAAAACCGGTAATGCAATTATCGTAAAATTTTATCTATAATAAAACTTTTAACATTCAATTTGTTGGTTTTTTTCATTTGTATATTGATACAGTCTTTTATCCTAATGTAACAAAATGATAATATGGATCAATTCCATGGTGTATCATCTTGTT
>TARA_B100000686_G_scaffold63349_1_pt1 | contig 11406 bp, 9 predicted proteins | sample TARA_B100000686 | Tara Oceans TARA_B100000686 (sample SAMEA2622733) | marine metagenome | biome: marine biome (ENVO:00000447); feature: marine epipelagic mixed layer (ENVO:xxxxxxxxx); material: "saline water (ENVO:00002010), including plankton (ENVO:xxxxxxxx)" | depth 150 m
ATTTTCGTGAAATATGTTTATTGAGAATATCATAAAAAAAATAGGGCAAATTTGTTCTTGGCTCACTTTAGCTCTTGTAATACTAATTTCATTTGATGTATTTCTAAGATATTTATTCAATTTTTCAACAGCATCTTTGTATGAATTGGAGTGGCATTTATTTGCAATAATATTTCTTCTTGGTTCAGCCTATACGCTCCAAAAAAATGAACACGTAAGAGTAGATGTATTTTATAATAAGCTATCAGAAAAAAATAAAAATATAATTGATTTAGCTGGTGACATAGTTTTTTTACTTCCTTTTTCATTAGCAATCTTCTATACCTCCATTCCGTTTGTAGAGGATTCTTTTAGAATTCTTGAGTCCAGCCCCGATCCTGGTGGTCTACCTTATAGGTTTATTATAAAATCAATAATTCCTCTTGCATTCCTTTTATTGGCATTACAAGGAATAATTAGGATAATTAAAAATCTAAAAAAATTATAAAACATTAATAATGGAGAGCGTTGCTTTAATATTATTTGTTGCTGTATTTATTTTAATTCTGTTTGGTTATCCAGTAGCTCTTACACTTGGTGGAGTTTCAATAATTGCAGGTTTGATTTTTTTTGATATCGATTTTTTCTATTTGGTCTCTCTTAGAATTTTTGGCATAATGAACAATTTTGTATTACTGGCTGTCCCATTATTTATTTTCATGGGATTAACACTGGAAAAATCTGGCATTGCAGAGAGACTTCTTGAAACTATGGCAATCTTATTTGGAAAAATTCGGGGAGGATTAGCCTATTCCGTTATTGTAGTAGGTGGCATGCTTGCAGCTTCAACTGGAATTGTTGGGGCGACTGTAGTAACAATGGGATTAATCAGCTTACCAACAATGCTAAAAAGAGGATATGATCCTAAATTGGCAACAGGAGTTATAGCTTCATCTGGAACATTGGGACAAATAATACCTCCATCAGTAGTACTAGTTTTACTTGGAAGTGTATTAAATATATCTGTAGGAAATTTATTTACATCTGCTCTACTACCAGGAATTACACTCGTATTTTTATATATAACATATGTAGCTTTTATTTCTTTTTTATATCCTGAAAATGTTCCGGCAATGCCTAAAAAAATTGTTGATAATTTCAGAAAAAACACGAAAACAATCGATATAATTAATGCATTCCTTCTACCATTTCTTCTAATTTTTGCCGTATTAGGGTCAATATTTATGGGCATTGCTTCTCCTACAGAAGCTGCAGGTATTGGAGCCCTTGGTGCTTTATTTTTAAGTTACGCTCAAGGGAGCATAAACTATAATAAACTTAATCTTATATCTTCAGAGACAATGAAACTTACATCTATAGTTTTTATGATTTTACTTGGCGCAACATCGTTTTCACTTGTGTTTAGGGGTTTAGAAGGAGACAAAGTTCTTGTTGAATTAATCACACTATCAAACCTCTCACCCGAAATGTTCACAGTAATAGTCCTATTAATCGTTTTTATTGCTGGATTTTTTATTGATTTTATTGAAATTATTTTTATCATAGTACCAGTAATAGCTCCAATACTAATCTCATTAAATATAGACTTATTATGGATAGGAATAATGTTAGCTATAAACCTTCAGACATCTTTCCTTACGCCTCCATTTGGATTCTCTCTTTTCTATCTTAAAAGTGTTTCACCAAAAGAAATAAAAACATCAGATATATACATTGGAATAATACCATTTGTAATAATCCAATTGCTATTTTTAATTTTTTTATTCTTTAATCCTAATTACATTTATATTATTCCAGACTTTATAAGTAATTATAATTCGTAATAAATCTTATCACTAATTACTGACCAATCTTTAAATGAAATTCTAAATTTTTCGTATGCTTCAAATATTTTCCTGCTTTTAGAATCAGAATCAATCATCTCATTAATAACTTCATTTGATTTTTCTTTGAAAGTTTTTAAGACATCATCTGGAAACTTTCTCAACTCAACATTTTCTTCTTTCAATAACTTATTCAGATAAAAACTGTTTTTAGAATCAAATTCGCATTGCATCCAGATATTCAAAGACTCAATTCCTTTAGCAATAATTTCTTGTAAATCAGATGGGAGCTCAGAAAATTTATCCTTATTTATAATCATCTCCAATACCCCTCCTGGTTCATGCCATCCTGGATAATAATAATACTTTGCAACCTGATAGAACCCCATCAGATAATCGTGGTATGGTCCAATCCATTCAGTAGCATCAATCACTCCTCTTTCTAGATTAGTATAAATTTCACCACCAGCTACAGTAACTGCAGTACCACCAGCCTTAGACAGAACTTTTCCTCCAAAACCAGGTATTCTCATTTTCAACCCTTTTAAATCATCAAAAGAATTAATTTCTTTATTAAACCAACCTCCCATTTGCATACTAGTGTTACCACCTACATATGGGATTAAATTAAACGGTTCATAAATCTCTCTATAAAGATCATATCCACCGCCTGAAATTATCCAAGAATTCATTTGTTTAGAATTCATACCGAAAGGAACAGAAGAAAAAAATTGTCCTGAAGGAATTTTTCCAGCCCAATAATACGCTGCTCCACTTCCCATCTCGATAGCACCATTACTAACAGCATCAAAGGATTCAAGACTAGGTATGAGTTCACCACCCCCATAAACTTTAATTTCCAATCTACCACCCGACATCTTATAAACCCAATCCGAAAACATATTACACCCCTCTCCTAAAACTGGCATATTAGGAGACCATGTTGTCACCATCTTCCACTTATAACTTTTGTTAAAGTTTACATTTACATTTTTTTGTTCGTTTCTTTCTGAACTTTTTATACAAGATGAAAAAGCTGAAGCTCCAGTTAATGATATTATTGATTTTTCAATGAATTTTCTTCTGTTGGTTTTTTTAGGGATTTTCATTTACTATTTTATTTAAAGGTAAATTAAATATTGATCCAATAATTTATTTTAAATGCAAAGGATCTATTTTTTAATTTCATAAACATTGGATTTTCAGCAAAATAATTATCAGTATATACTAAGAAAATGTCTGATAAAGGCTGGAATCTCCATTGAAACCTAGCATTTATATTAATATTATCAAGCTGATTATTATATTGAAGATAGGTACTTAAAAATAAATCTTTAGAGAAACTAACATTAATCTTAGAATTCAAAGAGAAAAATTCAGCAGAAGAGAATGGCTCAGGAAATTTAAGACTATTATACTGGCTTCCTATTTCTATATTAAGATATGGGGGAACTTTATAAGTCATTGTACCTCCTATATTATTAATATTTCCATTGAAAAAATCACCAACTTTTCCATTTAATCTAAATGAAAAAAGTTTTCTCTGAGAGGTTCTAAAATAAAATGTATAGTTCGTATAATTATACTCCGATAATGCTGGGAGAGAAATACCATCGGATCTAGATGGATCAAAATCGTAAAGTAATTTAGTATACAATATATTACTTTTCAGAGTTAGACTTGCGTCTGACCTGAAAGAAAAATTATAATCAATATCAATTTCGTAGTCAGTAACTCCATTTTCTTTATTCTTATAAAACTCATAGTCAATTCCTGGACCATGTGTATTTATCGAACTGTTCTCCGGTAAAAATTTATACTTAAATGATGGACTTAAGAAAACATAATCCTTACGTGGAACGAAACCTAATTCTGGGTTATAATTCTTACCAACACCATAGAAGTATACGTTTGTTTCAAAATTTCTTTTTTCATACGATGCGTTCGCACCATATGCATTTGATTGTGACTTATTAAAATTTTCAAAAGAATGATGATAATAGAACTCTGATTTAAATCTAGTATTATTTGATTGCAGTTTAGATTCAATCCCAAAAACTCTATTGAATCTATCTAATTCGTGAACATAATCATTTGATTTATTATTAAATAATGATTGTTTATTTATAAAGAATGATGATATTTTTGAATTTTTCAAAATATTTTTTTCTAGAACTGCCATACCATAGTTGTATGATGGTATGCCGCTAGAAGAAAGTCTAGCTGTCTGCATATTCAGAACCCCAACCCTTAAATCATCCGTTATTTTTCCAGAAAGTTTAGCTCCATAAATTATAGGATTCTGTACATATTGACTAGTTGTAGTATCTTTAGCGATTCCTATTCTCCTTGTGAACATTGGTCTGGTTTCTCTAGATCCGAGATTTGAAAAAAGATCAGCATTATCATTAAAAAACTCTCGTTTTTCAGGTAAAAAAAGTTCAAATCTAGTTAAGTTAGTACGTTGCTCATCAACTTCAACCTGAGAGAAATCAGGGTTAAATGTTAAGTCTAAGTTGATGGAAGAACTCAGGGCCATTTTCATATCAATTCCAGCATCAAAATTACTATCCTTATCAGGTTCACTTATTTTATTACGAATACCAGAGCCTGAAATATATGGTATCACAACTAGATTTTGAGAAGATTTTTTTAGAGGATATTCAAACTCAAGCTCACCAGTCATAGATAAATTAGCGGGAGAATAACCAAGAGGAATTACCGTCCAAACAGAGCTCTCATTTATTTTGCTATTTCCTCTATATGAATTAAAATTCCAAACTTTGGATCCTTCTTTATATCTTATAGAATTAAATGGTATTTTAAATTCTGCTATCCAATAACCTTCTTCATAAAGTTTAGCTCCTGAAAACCATTTTGTGTTCCAGTTAATATTAAACCAGCTGATTCCTCCTCTACTACCGCCACCGCCACCCATACTAAAATATCCCTCTCCACCATCAGAAAGTAGGGCTTCTCTCTGTATTCCAAAAGGAGATATACCAAAATTATATCCGTTTGTTTCATCCTGAAAAGTATCAAAAAGAAAGGCTATATAATCAGTCGAACCACCATAAAAATCTCTCTTTAAATCTCCTACAATAAATTTTTTTGATGGGATATCTTCCATTTTTGCTATAATGTATAAAAATTTTTCGCCATACGCTACCCTAAACTCAGTGTCTAAATCGGCTGATACTGAATCTCGGGGACGATACTGAACAAAACCAGTAGATGATTGAGCATCTAACCAAAATTGCTCATTCATTTCTCCATCTAATATAATCTCCTCATCTACATATTTAGCAAAAATTTTTCTCTTATCATTTTGTGAAAAGCTATCGACGTTTATAAATAAAAAAAACAAAAAAGATAATATAATTTTATTCATATGGGCTATCTAATGTAATTAGATGATTCTTCTCAAAAAATCTTTCAAAAATACTACTTATTATGTAGGTCAACAAAAACTGGAGTTGCGACAAAAATAGAAGAATAAGTTCCTACAATTATTCCAACAAGCAAAGCAAAAGAAAATCCACTTAATGACGGTCCTCCGTAAAGAAATAATACTAATACAACTATAAAGGTTGTTAGAGATGTTATTAATGTTCTACTTATAGTCTTATTTATAGATTCATTTACAACAGGAATAATTTCACTACCTGCTTTTACTCCTAAATTTTCTCTAATTCTATCAAAAACAACCACAGTATCATTTATAGAATAACCTATTATAGTTAATAATGCCGCAATAAATACCTGGTCTACTTCATAAGATATGCCAAACAAGTTAGCTATAGCGAACGCTGATAAAACAAATAAGGTATCATGAAATAATGCAATAACTGCACCAATTGAAAACTGCCATTTTCTAAACCGTATAAGGATATAAATAAATATTGCAATTAAAGCTAATACTCCAGAATAAATAGATGAGTTCTGAATGTCATCGGCAATAGTTGCTCCAACTTTTGAAGAACTAGATATAGTAAAATTATTTTCATCTACCATAGAGTCATCTTCTGAAAACTCAAGGTCAGTTATCGCAATCAAACCCGATATCAATTTATCCTTTACATTAACATCTGCATCATCCGTATCGTCATCTATTAAATACGATGTTGTTATTTTAAGAATATTTTCTGCTCCAAAAGTTTTTACTTCAACTCCCTGATTATTAAAAGCTTCCTGAAGCCCTGTCTCAATCTGAGTTGGATTTTGTGAATTTGGAAAAGTAACAACATATGATCTACCGCCTTTAAAATCAACACCGAGTGTTAAACCCTTAATAATTAAAGAGACAAAACCTAATCCAATAAAAACTATGGAAAAATAATATGCTATTTTTCTTCTACCAAGAAAGTTGATTTTTAAAGAAGAAAGAAAGTTTCTTGAAAATGGAAAGGAAAACCTTAAAAGGCTTTTATCTCCTTTTCTACTAAATCTTTCAACAACTACTCTTGTAATAAAAACTGCAGAAAAGAAAGAGCAAATAATTCCAATTATTAGTGTAACTGCAAATCCTTTAACTGGTCCTTGGCCTAAATTATATAAAATTAACCCAACTAAGAAAGTGGTGAAGTTTGCATCTATAATTGAAGTAAAGGCTTTATCATAACCATTAGATATTGCTTGCTTTAATTTTGCTCCATTTCTTAACTCTTCTTTAATTCTTTCAAAAATTAGAACATTTGCATCAATAGACATACCAATAGTTAATACTATACCTGCTATACCAGGAAGAGTTAGAGAAGCTGAAAGTTGAGCTAATATTCCCAAAATGAAGAAAATATTGAAAAATAAAGCGAGGTTAGCTACCAAACCACCACCAGAATAATAAAATACCATAAACACTAAAACTATTACGAGTCCCGTCATAATTGATTGAAAACCCTGAGACTGAGCAACTTTACCCAAAGTAGGTCCTATTACTACATCTTCAACAATAGTTGTTGGAGCGGGAAGAGTTCCAGCCTTTAGAATATTTGCAAGATCTTGAGCTTCTTCTATAGTAAAATCACCAGTGATTTGGGAATTACCATTAGGAATTTCATTTTGAACAAATGGAGCAGAATAAACAAAGTTATCAAGTACAATAGCAATTCTTCTACCAACATTAAGAGATGTTAACCTTCTCCAATTCTTAGCACCATTAGAATTCATTTGCATTGAAATTGATGGTCTGGCACTCTGATCTAAATCCTGTCTTGCATCAGTTATAACTTCACCTGTCAGAGGTGCTTTACCTCCTCTTGAAGTCTTAATTACAAATAATTCAAGTACCTGATCATTAGGATCCGAAGTGTTTTTAGTTGGCTTGACTGACCACAAAAATTTTATAGTATTAGGGATTAATTGTTTAACCTTCTCGTTAGATAATATAGAATTTATAGATAGAGTATCCTCTAGATTATAAAATAATCCACCAAACTCAGATCTTAAGTTTCCTAACAATGGAGAGGTTGAATTAGATACTTCAGATTTAGCTGAATCAATACTAATATCTTCATCATCTTCTGAAATTTCTAAATCGTCAGATAATAACAGTTCCAAATCATCATTTTGATTTAGAGATTGATCTACAGCTAAATCTGATTCATCACCACTATTAATTATCTTTTGACTGATTGCAAATTGATCTATAATTTGAAGTGTCTGAAAAACTTCAGTTTCATTTGCTTCTGAAACCTCCCAAAATTCTAATTTTGCAACACCTTGTAATAATTTTCTAACTCTTTCAGGATTATCTACTCCAGGTAGCTCAATCTGAATTCTTCCTGATCCCTGAAGTCTTTGTATATTGGGTTGAGATGTTCCAAATCTATCGATCCTTGTCCTTAATATATTAAAAGATCTATCTATAGCACTTTCCACTTCTTCATTAATAATATCAATTATATCACTATCAGATGTATCAAAACCAATTCTCCCCCTATTTGAAACAGTAGCAAATATTGTTGATAAATTCTTTTGCGGAGCTATAGATCTAAATTCATCATAGAATTCCGAAATAAAGTTTAATTGTGTACCCTTAATATTATTTTTAGCTTTTTCAATAGCAGTAAGAAAATCAGGGTCTTGATTATTTGATGATAATCCTTTAAGAATATCAACAGGAGAAACTTCGAGAGTAACATGCATTCCACCCTGAAGGTCTAATCCCAAGTTTAATTCTGATTCTTTAATCTCTTTATAAGTAAAATCTGCAATTAAATTGTATACTGGCTTATTCCAAATAGAATCTAAATATTTTTGTTTTTTTTTGAAATCAATATTTCCATTGGAATCTCTAGAAACTTCTGTTGCTTCACCCTGTATCCTTTGAGATACAAACGTGAACTGTAGATAATAAATTGAAAGTAAAGAAACTATTATCGTAAGGAAATATATTAAGCCTTTATTTTTCATTATTTATTTTCAAAAATTAGTTGACAAAAATATTGAATTAAATGGAAATTAACTAAGTAGCTAATTATTAATTGTTTTTTTGATCATATTCTTTTTTTATATAATTAAGAGCAGAAATTGCTCCAGACAAATCATTTTTATTATTATCTATAACTAAATCAACATCTTTCTTATAGGGCAAAATATACTTATGATAAGCTGGTATAACGTGATTTTCATATTTATATAATACATCATATTTATCATAACCTCTAATTTTAGTATCTCTCTTTATTCTTCTTTCTATCATTAAATTTGTTTCACAGTCAATAAATATTTTTCTGTCTAAAATTTTTGAAAGACTAGGTAGGTTAAATAAAAATAATCCCTCAAGAATTATTATTGGTTTTGGGTTTACTATAATTTTATTAGATATAATTTTAGGATTATTAAAATTATATTCATCTCTTGAAATTGAAACTCCTTTTCGCAAAGCTTTAATATCAGCAATTAAATCTTCATTTATAAAAGAAGTTGGTAAGTCAAAATTGTATTCACCATTTGTATCTTTTTCTTGATCACCTCTTTTTTTATAATAATTATCTTGGTATACTATAGAGATTAAATCTTTAGGTAAATTGTCAATTAAATATTTTACAACAAATGATTTGCCTGATCCACTTGATCCTGAAATACCAATAATCATAGCAGTTAATTTAAATTATTTAAATAATTAATTAGTTTTTTTACAGCAATTGATCTATGTGAAATTAGGTTTTTTTCATCAATTGAAAATTCAGCAAATGTTCTATCATAGCCATCAGGGAGAAATATAGGATCATAACCAAAACCTTTTTCTCCAATCCTTTCATATGTAATTTTTCCAGAAATCATTCCATTAAAGTACTTTGTTTCACCATTTAAAATCAAACAAATAATTGTTTCAAAAGTCGCTGATCTATCGTCATGTTTTTCTAGTTTTCTTAGTACAAGATCAATATTCTGATTTGCGTCTGAAATCTCCCCAGCAAATCTCGCTGATTTAACTCCAGGTAGTCCATCAAGTGATTTTATAAATAAACCTGAATCGTCTGAGAAACAATCCACACCAAATTTATCATGAATAAAACTAGATTTTAGATGAGCATTTCCCTTTATTGTCTGTTTTGTTTCAGGAATCTCATCAAAATGGTTAAGATCACTTGGTGACAATAAAGTAAAATTTTTTAGCAACAGTTGAACTTCATTTATTTTGTTTTGATTACCTGTAACAAAACACAGTTCTCTCATTTCCTTATTTTAATCAAATGAATATCAAAAATTAATATAGCATCTTCTGGAATCTCAGGAGATGATGTGTTTCCTGATTTTCCATAAGCATTCCCAGAAGGCATTAAAATTTTAATTTTTCCTCTCTCACTAATTTTACTTAATGAATGCCCTAAAGCACTTTTGAAATAAGATAGTTGAGAAAGATAACCGTGGTCAGAAACTACTGGAAAGAAACTACCCATTCCATTATATGTGTATACAATTGGAGCATAATATTTCGATTCATCAAAATATCCTATACTCTCAGCTAATGATTTTTGATTCGTATCAAAAATTACAAGATCTATTGAATCATTAGTAAAAAAGATTGAGTCATTAGTATAATAACCAGCGATATTAATGCTTACTAAATCGTTAATTTCTAGAAAAACCTCTTGATCACCTGTATCAACAATAGAATAAAACACACCATCTTTAGTTGTGTCAACAGCATTTATGTTTTGCCTATCTAAATAAGAATAAATTAAATCTATATCTGTCTTTCTTTGATTTAAAGAATCGATTCTTTCCTGTTCCGGATCATAGACATCAACATATTCCTCATCTACACTGCACGAAGCAATAATAACCATGAATATAATTATTAGATATTTATTCATTTATCTAATTTCAATTAATTTAATTCTGAAAACAAGTACAGAGTTTTCAGGAATAGACCCTGATGTGTTTTTACCATAAGCTAAACCTGAAGGTAAAATTAATATTCCAGTACCACTTTCATCGATTAGAGGAATCCCTAATTCCCATCCCTCAACAACTTGACCATCTCCCAGAATAAATTTAAACGGTTGTCCAGTATTATTTCTGTCAAATTCAGATCCATTTAATAATTGACCTACATAATCAACACTAATTGTGTCTCCATTAACAGGATATTTTGCATTTCCTACATCAAGAATTTTATAATGTAAACCATTATCTAAAGATGAAAATCCAGTTAAGTTATTTTCTGCTAGATATCCCTCAATTCTTTTTAGATCCAGTTCCAGTTGTTCTTGTTTTGTTCTAGATATACTGGTAACATCTTCGGAGCAAGAAAAAAAGAAAAAAGAGCTAAAAAAGAAAAAAATGATTCTAATCATGAAACTAGTAATCAAGTAACTCAATATCAAATATTAAAACTGCGTTTGGTGGAATTACACCCCCTGCACCACTAGGGCCATATCCAAGAGAACTTGGTATATAAATTGTTCCTATAGAACCTTTGTTAAAATAAGTTATACCTTCATCCCAACCTTTTATAACATTACCTTGTCCTAGATCAAAAGAGAATGGGTCAGCTCTCTCAACAGATGAGTCAAAAGTCGTACCATCTAGTAACATACCAGTATAATGTACTGTAACTCTATCACCTGGAGAAGCATTTTCACCAGTGCCTTCATTGATAATAACATATCTTAACCCACTTGCTGTCTTAACAGCATCTATATCATTATCTTTTAAATAATTATCTATTAATTCTGAATCAATAGATAATTGTTGTCTTTGGTTCATTTCCATCTCGATTTGTTGTTTTATAGCTTGTTCTCTTTGAAAAGTTTCAAATTCTTCCAACATCATAATATCTTCGAGGCCAAGATAGAAAGAAAATAGTTCATTACGAATCGAATCAGGATAAGCTGGGGCATTTGGAATATGTCCAAAAAAATCATCCACAGATATTTGAAAGAATACACTATCACCCTCATTAAGTTTAGAAATTACTTTTAAAAAAGGAATATTTTCCCATAATGAATCTCGTCTTTGAACAACAGGACCGTTAAACATTAGATTCCCATCATAATCAAAGTATTTAAGATTTAATATTACAAAGTCTCCATCTTTAATTTTTCTACCATGTCCATTTTTTAGATATTTTGGA
>TARA_B100000686_G_scaffold295931_1_pt1 | contig 11403 bp, 8 predicted proteins | sample TARA_B100000686 | Tara Oceans TARA_B100000686 (sample SAMEA2622733) | marine metagenome | biome: marine biome (ENVO:00000447); feature: marine epipelagic mixed layer (ENVO:xxxxxxxxx); material: "saline water (ENVO:00002010), including plankton (ENVO:xxxxxxxx)" | depth 150 m
AAATCCAGCAGGTGCTTATTGTTTCGTAAATTAATGGATTAATTCTCGCACCTTGCAAGAGAACTTCGGTTAACATCATGACAACACAGCCTAACCCAAGTTAACCACTGATCCGATATTCACAACAGCGCCATTAATTGATATTTGCGAACTTTTAATATTAATGCCGCTGCTGCTTATTTCGATGCTACTGCCGCCAACTTTAATACTAATTGATTGCGATGCTTCTAAAGCAATTGAGGAGCCAGCTTTAATACTCAGGTTATCACCAATTGCCATATCAAGATTTTGACCAACGGTCATGTCAAGGTTTTGATCGATTGTCTGCGAGTCATTTTGCATAATATGCTGCGTTTTATTGCCTTGAATTGTGGCATTAAAATCTTTCTCAGCTCGCAGGCGAATTTCTTCTTGGCCTTTTTTATCGTAAAAACTCAACTCATTGTACTTTGTTGCATTGGCCGCATCTTTCCCTGCATCAATAGATGCTGTACGGAAGCCAGATCTGAATCCATGATCTTCAATAAAGGGTGGTTTATTTTCACCATTGTAAAGTGCGCCTAGTATAAACGGGTAATCTGGGTTGCCATTTTCAAAAGCAACCACAACTTCTTGACCAATACGTGGTGTAAAATGTGCACCGTGCCGCGGCCCAGCCATTGGGTTCATAACACGCAACCAACATGTGGTGTTTGCATCTCGCTTGCCTTCGCGATCCCAATGGAACTGCACTTTAACGCGCCCAAGTTTTTCTGAATCGACTGTATATGGTGTGCCAATTTTTGCATCACCTGTCACTACAGCTGTTTGCAAGCCAGAAATGGTAGGTGTAACACCTACAGGAGTTATCAATACACCAAGCGGTGCTGCAGAAAAAGTCACACTGATACTGTGCTTAAGCTGATCGACATGAAGTGTTGTACTTAAGAGTGTAAAATCTTGATTTGCATCATCTAATACAACATCTGCAGGCACATGGGTTACTCGAAAGTTACAACCAGGTGTTAAATGAATATAATCCCCTGCGCCTTGCCAAACAGCAAAATGTGCATAGCTTTGCTTATTATCACGGGTAGTCGCCTCTCTCCCTTCCTCAATGGAATTGAAATATTCTGAATAGTTATAGCTTTCTAATACATCAGCAATTGCTGATGTATTAATGTCACCTTTACTTGTTGCTGAAACTGTTGGAATTTGTTTTGGCGTCAAGGGGTTATAACTTGTTTGACGCTTATTAGAAACGACGAATTTTTTTGTCATAGACCAATCTGTTAAATGTAAATGCGCTGCTGTTTTTGGCTGAATTTTAAGTGGGTTATGACCTTTTAAATTTTTAAATTGCAAATGATTATCTATCAGTTTTAAGGTATGCTTTGTTTTTGTATGTGTGTAGTAATAGCCAATGCCTTCGGCCTGACAAATACGATTAAAAAATTGAACTGTTGATTCATTGTATTGCACCCAGTATTCACGTGAGTGGTGCTTATCTGTTATCGCTGATATGTCATATTCAGCCACACCAATATCTTTAAAAAGCTGTTTAATAACATCAACAACCGTTGCATTTTGAAATATACGACAGTCTTCGACTTGATCGTACATATACAGCCATGGTGAAATTACCATTTTGTATTGGGTTTTATTTAACTGGGTTGTACGCTGAGGGCTGGCAAAAGAAGAAATATGACCATGAAAATAACGTGGTATTTCACCGTCTTCTTCCAAAACAATAACAACTTTTACACCGAGCATGTCTGGCGCATCTAACTGATGCTTCTTTTCTGAATAAAGATCAATTTTAAATTGAAATGGCTTTGACATCTGCTCATGTAATACGGCCGTATTTACAATAAATGTATCATCAGGAAGACCATCTACATAGATTTTTAGTAAACGTCGATGCTGCTTCGATTCAGATAAACCTGATGCAAGTAAACTTAAAGCATTAACTGTATTTTGCGTGATAGATGACATACAACTCTCTCTGATAAATGAACTAGAGAGAGAGTATTAAATTCGGTGATCGGCAGCTAGTAGCAAAAGTGAGACATGGATCACACTTTTTAGGGAATGGTTATAAAACAACCTAAATGGTAGCTTTGTGAGGTACCTAATTTTTACTTTGGGTCTATATAACGGGCTGTTTCATCTGCAAGCTTATTAGCCAATATATTAGGCTCCGCACGCAAGCCAGCAATCACACCTTGAATGTCATTCAAAGGTTTATTTTGACCTAACTTCCACTTACCTTGCATTGATTCAATTTTTATTTCTATACCCATAATTGCTTTAGACAACTGTTGAATAAAATCTGCTGGCGCATCATGGATTGACCATGGTACTTCACGGTGATGCTCATGCTTAGAGGTTAATTGATCAAGATGATGAACGAGCCACTCTGTATCATCGTGCAAAGCGCACTTGCCATGAACGTGAACGACTCTAAAGTTCCATGTTGGCACTACTTTGTGATGCTCTTCTTTTGATGCATACCAGCTAGGTGAAATATAGGCATTTTCACCTTTAAAGACGCAAGTGACCTCTTGCTCATTCTGAAACACCCGCCACTCAGAGTTACCCTTGGCTACATGAGCATATAAACAGCCCTTTTCTTCATCAAGCACAAAAGGTAAGTGATGGATATGAAGACCATCAGGTGAATTAAGAATCAAATCACCAAACGAATAATCTTGAATTAATTGATAAAGCTCAGCTGTATCGTCTTGTTTAAATGCACTTTGGGAATACATGGATGGGGCCTCACTTCAAGTAAGTTAGTTGAGCTTCAACCAGTCCCACTGTGCCCATTGACCATCGAGAAATGCAGAAAAACTGGCAGCATCAGGTAAGCTCTTTTGAATAAGATAACATGATTCTATCGTATCGGAACCAGCGCTCCACCATAAACTCATACTTGGATTCGCATAGCCTAATACTTTTATCATTTGAGAGCCGCTTAAGGCTTTTTGTTCAGAAATTTGCAAGCCTTTTTTAAGCTCTGCGTCATGCTTAGAATAAGATTGAGGTAACCCTAAGTTCATTGTTTGATGCTGTAGCATCTGTACTGATGCATCTTCATTCAAAGCTGAAAGCACAATCGACTCAGCCTGTTCAAACCAAGAGTTCTGTGCCAAATTGAGCCATGGATTAAACTGACCAGTTGCCATAAGTGCTAAAGGGAAGTAACGACCTGCACTATCAACACTGGGCATCATAATCCCAATACATGCTTGAGAGCCAAATTGCAATGAAAAACGCCATAAAGGACTTGTAAGATACAAGTCTTCCCATTGTGCTCCAAGCTGCTCTTGACTGACAGCTAAGCTTGACTGTAACCATTGATGCCATTCTGTACACCAATCCAAGGGTAACTCATGTCGAATAAAATCACCCTGTTGAGGAAACTTGCCGTAAAAGCCTTGAATAATAGTCATAGTCGTACCGGGAAATGTAAAACCGAAAGTAAATCAGTATTAAATGGGTTTTGTCGTTTGCTTGGCTCTAAAATAAAACTTGCGTTTAAACCCTGTACTGATATATCCATTTGATATAGCGAATTAGAGCGCGAAGTTTTAAGCCCGTTACTCTCATCGATCAACCTAAATAACCCCCAGGGTCCTTGCAAATCCTTATGCAGCAAGCGACCACTTGTGAGCTGCATTGTTAATTGGTTTTGAGCTAGAAGTGTTTGCTCTGATATATGAAAATAGAAGTCTCGTGGCTGTGCGTGATCAAAAACCAGGTCTTGCCCTAAAAGCGCAAGCTTAATATGTTGAACATTAGAGTCTAAAGACTTTGGTGTTAAACGAAATGGCACATTTAACTCACCTTGTGAAAAGTACGCTAATTGAATTTGTCTTAATTGATCATAAAGTCTTAATAGATTTCTAGAACCAGTATGCTGACCGCGCCATGCTAAACGCCCATTTCGTATCTCGACTTTTGCTTTAATGTGCTGCTGATAGAATTGATCTAGCAAGCCGCTTGGTGCAAAGAATGCGGTAAAATCTGCAATACTTATATCATCAGGACTATCCGCATTAACAGGATATCGGCCTTGAATATTCGCACGATAAAACTGCACAATCTCTTCTTGCCATGCCTGATTTAAAGAGTAACTTGCATTACGGGCAATCATTGCTTGCGTTTGAGAAACAGTTTGCGGTAACCAACCTTTTAGTAATGGGTCCAAGCGATCCACAGCTGCACGTAAAGCAAGAATAGTATCTGCATTCGGCTCAGCACGCTCATCAGAATACACAAGCGATTGATAATAAGGCAGCATTCCAAGCAGCGCTGATTGCAGGGCTGTATACTTTGTTTTTGCTTCAAAATCTGCGTTAAATGATTCAAAGTGTTGGCGAATTAATTGTGCAGCAACACCATCTTCCTTTATATCAAAGGTATTTCCAATTCTATTTAATTCTTTAAGATTTGGATTTTTCTTAAATGCTAAATCTGTAGCAGCCTGCTCATTTTTTGTTTTTTCCGGTTTTAATAAAGCAGTATTCATATGAACTGCTTTTATGACCTTCATGATGGGCTGTTGCTGATCCACAAGCACTTGTAATACATCAAGGCCTTGATTTGCATTACTAAAGGTTTTAATTTTGATATTTTGAACAAAGTTACTCCATTGTGAAATGTACTCTTGGGCATAACGTTTAGCAATATTATTCTTTAGTGTATCTAACTCACTCGGAATAATAGTGATTGCATCTTCAAGTACCCATCGCTCACCAACAACGTGACTTTTTAAGTCGTCCAGGCGAGGTTTAAAGCTTTGATAATAGCCATCAGAAGTAAATAACCCCTGCACATAAGCACTTTTTTCATCATAATCAAACAAACGCTTGCTTTGACGACCTAGACTATTTGAGAGTGAATAGCGAGATTGGGAATGCTGTAACTCAGATTTAATACGTAAATAGACTCTTAAATCTTCAGGCATTTCCAATAAATGAGATCGAGTACTTGCTACAAGTTCTTTGTTAGCTTCTGGCAAACTTCGTTGCTCTGCAAATGCTATTGCAAGATGACTTAATAAACCTGCACGCTCTTCATCGAAAACATTTGCATTTAATAAAAGTGAATCTATATAAGCCTCTAGTGCTTTCTCATCACGATGAGTTTGATCGAAAAACATTAAATACATGCGCAAAGCATCATACTGCTGTTCATCGGTTTGCGCATATTGCAAAGCATTTTCTAAAAGGCTCGCTATATTTGGTAAATAAAGCAGCTCTAATGATTCAAAATACAGTTGATCTGCTGCTACACCAATCTTATGGCCTTGGTACAATCCAAAAGATTCACCAAATGCAGCACTCTTATCATCATCTGCATAGCCCTTTGGTAAGTGTTGGATCTGATTAAGATCCTGCAGTAATCTGTGCCATTCCACTTGCATAGAAGTATTATTCGTCAAAGCCGACTGGATCACATTTAAACTTTCATAATACTCAGTGTTTGTTTTGGCATTCGCATAAAAACTTGTTGCAAGACCAAAACCACCAGCAATAAAGAGGCTTATAACACCAGCATATCCTGCACTCATCAGTAGCTTTAAACGCACAGCACTTTTGCTTTTAAGTGCAGCTAAACCTGCTTCAGGAAAAATACGATGGGATAAAAGCCCATCAACAAAATATGGTTTACTCGATACAGGTGCAGGGGCTAATGGCTTTGCAATAGATTTTTCTAACCACTCAGGGCTATATTGCTCTTGCGTACTACTGACAAAGTAAAGGCCACGAAGCAAGTAAGGCTGCTCGAACTGACTTGTTTCAAAAACGGTATTTAGCAAGGCCTCAAAACTGTTTGACAGTTTTGCTAACTCTTGAGGAAACTCATGAATCAGTTTTGCTTGATCAGCACTGTGAAGGCGAACAAGGGATTGCAATCGCTGTTGAGCTAGCTGATTAACAAGAGTTTCAAACTGCTCTGGAAACCCTTTAATAAAGCTATGCGACATCTCTTGATGCTGTGCTTGCACGCCCCAAGATTGTTTTAATTGATCATCATTAAAACGTTGAAAAGTTTCAATAAAACCAGGCAAAAGATCCATCTTGGTAATAACAACATAAATTGGCATGTTTGCATCAAGCGAAGTAGATATATCTTTTAACCTCTTACGAAGTGCTAAAGCTGTTAAGTTACGCTCAGTTGAAGTCAAGGAAGGCAATAACTCATCTAATCCTACAGTGAGCACAATGCCGTTCAAAGGTGCTTGTGGTCTGATTTGCTTTAAACGACCTAGAAAGCCATGCCAGGCCTTTTCTTCAACATCAGATGCTTTATTCTGAGTTGTATAACGACCAGCAGTATCAATAAGAATGGCCTGATCCGTAAGCCACCAATCACAATAGCGTGTACCGCCCTTGCCTTGAATTGGGCCATCATGAATTGCATCATCCATCAATGGTGTTAATGATGAATTCTCAAGCACAGAGCTTTTACCTGCACCTGGGGCACCAATAAGCACATACCAAGGAAGGCTATAGATCTTATGGGTTGAAAACAGGCCTTTGCCCTTAAGGTATGCCATAGCTTTGTGCATTCGGCTGGTCAGTATGACCTCTTCTTGTACAGCAGCCTGTGTATCAAAAGATGTCACTTCTTCTGTGAGTGTTTTATCAATCTCAGTGTGTGTTTTCGTTTGTTTTTTATTTGTGCGATACACACCCATACAATAGCAAACAAAGATAAGAGCAATTAAAGCAGCTCGAACATATAAATTTTCAAGTGGTTTGTAGTCTGCAAAAGCGATATATGGCCCTGCAAAAAAAACAAATAAGCATATTGACACAATCGCAAAAAAAATAATAATTCGATCAAGACGTATAACTTGGCCTTTCATACAACAACCCTTTTTCTTTTTATTGATGTCTAGTTAGCTTTATGACAACTCGTCTATTTTTAGCGCGATTTTCTGCCGAATCATTTGGTACAAGAGGCATGGTATCCCCCTTACCTTCAGGCACAAGGCGCTTCTCAAGCGAAGCAAATGCATCTAGCTGTTTAACGACCTCGTTAGCTCTTGCAAGAGATAAAGCCCAGTTCGTTTGGTACTCTTGGCTTACAACTGGGCGATTATCAGTATGTCCTTCAACAATAATCATGCCTTTTGTATGCTCTAATGCTTTTGCAATTTTATGAAGCACTGGCAGTGTATTTGAATTTATTGAAACAGACCCAGATGAGAATACGCTAGCGCTCGGTAAAACTATCGCAATAGACTCTGGTTCACTTTGAATATCCACAACACCAAGATCAATTTCAGTTTGTAAAAGCTGTTTTAAATCATAAGCAGGATCGATAACAGTCATAGTCTTTTCTGGTTGCAGTTGATTTAATACTAACTGGGTTTGCTGTGTGAGCTGCGCAGTATTCGCTTTAAGCTTAAAGCTAAGCACTTGCTGCCCACCAATAAAAACAAGACTTAATAAAACGAACAAACCAAAGATATAAATCGGCTTTTTTATTTTTCGTTGAACAATTAGCTCGTAGTCTTTATAAATACCTAATGCTTTCTCTTGATTAATAACTTCTGGTTTTAAGCGTATCAATAATGCATAGATTCGTGTTTTTTGCTGCTCAATTAAAGGCGATGTTTCTGTATAAAGCTCTTTACCTTTGAGTCCAAATGAAAAGCAGTAATAATACAAACCAAGTAAATCTACAAATCGATCCGGCTGCTGCAATGCATGATCTAAATTGGTGTAAATGACTTCTCCGCCATTGATCACGCCATGGTAATCCACCGCAAAGAGCCCTTGATGGTTCCAGCTCAAAGTTTCTTTAAATGTAGCCATCATGACTTCATCGATAAAAACACATAAGAGTACTGATGTCATTTGAATAATTTCAGGGTCAGCAATAGTAAGACGTAATTGCTGACTTGTTGCTTCTAATAAAGTAACAACTTGTTGACGAACTGCAGCAGAGTCAACACTTGATGTGTCGACCATGAGTGTTAATTGACTGATAAAAGACAATGCTGGATTACAAATAGCAAGTAGTGTATTAGGGCACTCTATTTTGCTATTCGTATCATAGCTCGGCACCTGCCATTCAGCTTGACGTACTTGCCTCTGCATTGGTATCCCGTATGATTTACCACCCACAGCAGGTCTCGGTATTTTAACAACCATGATCAAACACCCTTACCTTAGCGGCTGTAAAGCCCGTAAAGAGAAACACTTAAGTCAGGCAGAGCTTGATATCCACTGATACTTAATGCAAGGAAACCAGTTTTTTGAATGGCACTCCATTCAGGACCTGATGTTTTAAGCTCGAAATACAACCAGCCTGGTTGAGGGTGAATATCTTGAGGTGGATAGTCTAATGGTTGTAATACAACCCCCCCTAGCCCTGCGCTAATCATACGGACCATATCATCTCGTTCGCAGATCTTTGTTTTTTCGAGAATTGCTTGCTTAAGGCTCTTTTGTGGCACACCAGTACAATGAACACCAATAATAAACCTGCCGTGACTCAATAGATCTTGCTGTGTAATTTCAGCAAGTCGAATTCCACCATCGTATAAATCAAACGAAATAGGTACAGCTGTTTGCTTCAATAGTGAATCCAATCTTTCTCTAATACTTTGAATCACAGGTGGAATTGTCTGTGCTAGATCTGTATGGATGTAGTTTGGCTTATAATGAGATCGTCTCTCTAATGTATAACTGATAATTTGGGCATTTAGATGCACGAGCTGTCGATAAAGTGTCTCAGGATGAACATCTCGTAAGCTATGCCAGTGCATAAACTGTGCCTCCGCACCATTAAGAAGTTCAAGTAAACGAATATCCATCATTGCTGAGTTACTCAATGGCATACCTGACTCTTGAATAGCAACAATACGATCACTTAAAATAGTGGCATGCATACCAATGATATTAATTGTACTCGTTAAATATAAAGCTAACTTTTCACTGCTGCCCACTGCGTAACAAGGGGCAATAAAATCATCACAAAGCAGTGCTGTACCACTTTTAGTGAGCTCTGCAACTCGACAAAATGCAATACAATCAAAGCCACCACGTTCACTTGTATCGAACTTAATAGAAAATGATTGCTCTGCACTTTCCAGTCTTTCTGTGCCTTTAGACGTATCACTATCGTCATACACATGAATTTCTGTTTGCCTATATCGAACCTCTCGATCTTCAAAGCCTTCTGCGCCTAAAACAAGACTACCTGGTTGATACAGAGGCAAAGATAAGTAAACATCAAGTTGATACGCATCACGGGGAATATCTACAGGTTTTGGCAAAGGTGCCATACCAGGCAAACTAAATGGTGTGCCATCAGGCATAATACCTTCAGCATATGTCAGACCAATTTTACCTTTCAGCAATAAACTTTCATCTATAACAAGTTTTGAAAAACCCCAAACATAAGGTTTAATAACACTACTACGGTTTTCGATACGCTGCTCTATGTAACGTTCTTGTTGCTGAAAATGTTGTGGCACTAAAAACTGACCATCGAGCCAAGCAACTTTTTTAAAGGATTGAAATTGTATATTAGACATAGACTTACCTTTCATTTTTATTCGATTTCTCAATATTCAATCCGTGACTATTGAGATTTACTTCTTGATAGTAATACCAGTAGTCATCAATGGCATATACTTGCTTCCAGTTGGAATCTTCAATCGTTAAAAAGCCTGCTATCACAGCTATAAATTCAACTTTTGGTTCTAATTCAAGCTTTTGTTTTAGCGATTCACCTGGCTGAAGATAAATTGTTTTAATTGCTAAAAGTTCATCTCCTAGCAATAATTCAGGTTGATAATAAGCTCTTTCAAAACTTAAATTATCAAATGTAATACGATCGCTGAGCTGTAACACTTTCACTGTAATTGGTGAAGCATGCCCATTATTATCTAGATTCACCTGTGTCGATGCTTCAAATGAGAGTCTTATATATGGTTCTACAATTTTTGATGTGACTGGTGACACCAAGCTGCACCCAGAACTTAATAAAACACATACAGTAAGTGCTAATAATTTTATTATTTTTTTCATAGGAACACTTCTTTACTCTGACAAACGGTGTAATGATTTTTCATGTTCAAACTGTTCTTTAATTTCTTCAAAACACCGTTCATAACGCCTTTCCCAAGATTGCTTATAAAAATCCAGAAAACTAACATTAAGTGATCTAAAGCTAAACCAAGGTTTTTCAACTGGTTTAAGATGTTGATACTCTTCCTCAAGCACACTAGGTGAAAAGCTTACAAGCATATGTTCAATAGCCTTTTCCTCGGTGTAATACAAAAAACTCATGTCATGCATAATATTTCGGCATTTTTTTTGAACAGTCTCTGACATACTTTTTTGAGCTTTTTGACTCAATATGTGGTTCAACAATGTCTTGCATTCATTCTCTACAGACTGATGTGACATAGAAATCATCGTTTTGTCCATATCTCTATTCACGCTTGATGACTGCATTGCATCTTCGAGCCACTGTTGCTGCTGCCAGATGTGAGTCATCATGGTTTTAAACGATTCGCCCATCTGTTTCATGTGCTGTGGCGTTAACTGCTTAGGATCTACATCTGACCCTAAACCTTCTAAAAAGGCTTTAATTCCTGCAGAGGGCTCATCATAAGTAACTCGCTCGACTTGTTCCTCCACTGCACTCTTATTAATTGGACCTTTTTTATACCAATCTAAATGAATTGGCGCTTCTTGCATTGGTTTAGGCTTTGGCTGAGCTGCTATTTCAACTTGAAATTGATACTGATTACAATTAATAAGATCCCCATGATTAAGGGTAACAACATCACCGGTTCTCAGCACTTTTGTTGTATTTAAAATAATATTTTCGGAAGTATGGCATTTAAGCTGAAACTCATTACCATAAACAAAAACATCTGCAAGCACGAAATAAAAATCGTCTGTCGTCATTGCCAAGGGAATTGTAAGTTCACATCTAGAGCCAAAGCCAATCTTACCGCCAAGCTCTGTAAAAGGCTTTGAGATATCTCCTGTTTCTACGTTGGTAAAGGTCAATACTCTACTCATGTTCCAATTACTCCAGCGCTTTTAAACCCGTTTTTAACTGCAAATATATCTATAAAATTGTGCCAATCTGAAGAGGTGTTGGCTTTGTTGTCATATCATAATGGATTTAAAAATACGGAAGAAGACTTGAATAGCGTGATAAAGCATCTTTCATTTCATTTTGTGAACTACGTCACACAAATGAATTGAAAGGTAGGTATAGATGAATAATTTTTAAACACTTCAGACTTTATATAGCAGTCAAGAAAAGATCAAAAAATGATCACACCTCAAAAAAGCGATATATTTTATACTTTTTATGCTATAGATCAGCATGGCCTTGTTGCACGGTGATTTAACTCATTTTCCTCACCGGCATGCC
>TARA_B100000686_G_scaffold76697_1_pt1 | contig 11398 bp, 12 predicted proteins | sample TARA_B100000686 | Tara Oceans TARA_B100000686 (sample SAMEA2622733) | marine metagenome | biome: marine biome (ENVO:00000447); feature: marine epipelagic mixed layer (ENVO:xxxxxxxxx); material: "saline water (ENVO:00002010), including plankton (ENVO:xxxxxxxx)" | depth 150 m
AAGGCGACAGAAGAGAGAGACGCGACGATGTACACGGACCTATTCCACCCGGAATACGAGTTCGTCAGGCACCAGTCTGGTACGTCGATGAACCGGGATCAGATGGCCGAGATGATGAAAATCATGATGGCCAACGAGAAGGTCGTGATCCGAGACTCCCGATGCATCTACGAGAACGACGACTTATTGGTGGAGCATTCGGTCATGGACTTCCCCGATGGGACCACAGAGGCGGTGATGGGCGTCCACACGATCAAGGACGGGCAGATCATCAGGACCGAGACAGGCGCCACGCTGCTCTCCCATTGAAGCCACCCCCTTAGGCAATCACCCTATCCGTTTTAGTTAAATCAGAACCCTAGGTCGCACGCACCATGAAGGCATTCAGGACGACAGGCACCTTCCGGGCCGGGAAGAGGGACCAGCCATTCACGCTAGACGTAGTAGCAGCGGATGAGGAAGGGGCCAGGGAGAAGGTTCTGTCCAACTTCGGCAGCAGGCACGCCGTGCCTAGGAGATTCGTCAATATAGCCTCGATAGACGAGATCAAGCCATCCGAGTCCACAGAGCCGAACGTGGTTTCGCACTTCAGGAAATGAGGCCCCGTAAACCCCCAGCCCCCCTGTCCGGGACGCGCAATGGTGAAAGCGGAGTCACTGGGCCACACGTACGATGAAGAAGGCCGTAATGAGGCAGTACTGGCGCATCCAGCAGAGTCAGACGCTGATTTCCATGGGCTTCTGGGTTACCACCCTGACCCTCCTGACATGGCCCTACGTCAGTTGGAGGTTTGATCCGACCACAGAGATGGCAGGACTGCCTATGACGTACTGGGGCCTTGTCGGCATCGCGGCCGCGGTGCTCTCCGCCGTCCTGGCGATAGGCTGGGTGTACGACGTCTCTCTCGGCCTATGGAGGGAGCACCTCACAGTGGTGCAGGAGAGGAACCCGTTCACCACGTACAAGCTCAACGCCCCCTTCGGCGTCATACTCTCCCAGACCAACGCCATCCTCCGGAAGATGGACCCCGATGACGAGGAGGTACAGCGTCATTGTGACTTCGTCGACAGGTGGCTCGAGTGGAACTCACAGCAGGAGATATGGGCCAGGACGGTCTCCTCACTAGAGAACATAGTGGGCGAAGACGACCCCTTCTTCGCGCACCTCTCCGAGGAGGCCAGGGAGGATCTGGCCAAGTCCTCGAAGGAGATCCAGGACTTCTGAGGGGTGCTCCCATGCCGGACTTCGACGAGGTGACCTCCATCGCGATAGAGGCGGGCGCGGCCATCATGGAGGTCTACGACAGGGGCGACGAGATAGACATCACAACGAAGGGCGACGACTCCCCCCTGACAGAGGCCGACTTGGCCGCCAATGCCGTGATAACCGATAGACTGCTTGCCATTGAGCCCAAAATACCAATCGTCTCGGAGGAGGGAAACGCCGGCGATCCAACCACCTCCCCCTACTGCTGGTTGGTGGACCCCCTCGACGGAACGAAGGAGTTCATCAAGAGGAATGGGATGTTCACGGTGAACATAGCGCTCATGAGGAGGGCCGCCGATAGGTGGAAACCGGTCTTCGGGGTGGTGCACGCGCCCGCAACCGGCATCACCTGGAGAGGGGGGACCTCGGTCCCCGCGGAGAGGACCGGCCCCGATGGAGGGGGGCTGATCATGGTCAGGCCCTCCTCCGACGAAGAGCCCACGAGGCTCGTGGCCAGCGGCTCCCACAGGGGCGAGAAGGACGAGACATTCGCCGAGGCCCTAGGAAACCACGAACTCGTTAGGATGGGCTCATCCCTCAAGGCATGCGTCGTGGCGGAGGGCAACGCCGATCTCTACCCACGCTTCGGACCGACGTCCTGCTGGGACATCGCAGCGGCCCACGCAATCGTGTCGGCAGCGGGAGGCTCGGTCCTAGGGCCCAATGGGGAGTCACTTGACTACGACGTCATGGAAGACGTGCTGAACCCCTACTTCCTAGTCACGTCCGACGATAGGTGGACCACGCTCTGGGTCCACGCGCAGGCATAGTTCCGGGAACAGCCTTTTCACCCAATCCGCCTATGGCCAATTATGGGTTTGAAGGTAGGCCCGTTCAAGTTGCGTGCCAGGCACATCAGACGTTTGGCTAGAGAAGTGAGTGATCAACAGCAGAAAGACAGGGAAAGAGCGGGGGAAGAGGCCGCTCTCACTGCGAGCAAGACGGCAAAAGATGCTGGCACTTCCACAGAAGAGGCGGCCAGCATAGTCGAGGTAGCCCGGGATTCTGCTGTTGAGGAGGCAAGAAAGCAACAAAGTATGGTTTGGCTGCTTCTCATTGGCTTAGGGATCCTCTACCTGATGCAACAAGGGTCGCCTTGAGTCCAATGAGAGGCGTAATTTTGGCTGCAGAATCCCCCTTTGCGGATACGGAACTCGAAGAGAAAGAACCCTCGAAAATCCCCGGCACGGTCCTGGGGCTGTTGGTTGGGTTTACGCCGTTCGCACTCTTTTTACTGGCTATCGAGCTCCTGCTATTCGACCCCACCCTGCTCTTCTGTGGGGGGGTGATGCTGGTCGGCATCGGGGCCATCATGGCGTTCGCGACGGGAAGAAGGGCATTCGCGACGGGCCTTTCAATCGCGTTCATTCTGACGGTACTGCTGACCTTCGCCCTGGTCTTCCTTTTCTTTTGGGCCATCGGCAACATAACAGTTTGGTGAGGCTCGACCGACCATCGTTCCAATTACAGAAAACAGGCCTCCATCGCAGTGATATACGCCCCCTATCTCGGACAGCACCCGGAGGGTGACTGTATGGGTAACAGGATAGTGTGGTTCACGGGTCTGTCAGGCGCCGGGAAGACCACAATAGCAATGGCCGCGGCTGACAGGTTCGGCTGCGAGGTCCTCGACGGCGACACGATCAGGGACTTCTTCGCAAACAGGGACTTCTCGAGGGAGGGCCGTGAGAGGCACCTCCTCGGCATAGCCAAGATGGCCAAGATGATGTCCAAGCACACAGACGTCCTCTGCTCGTTCATTACGCCGTACGAGGACGTCCGCGAGAAGATCCTGGAGATACTCCCGGATGACGCGGTGATGGTACACGTCTCCACGTCCCTAGAGGTCTGCGAGGACCGAGACGTGAAAGGACTCTACGCCAAGGCCAGGACCGGGGAGATATCCAACTTCACAGGGGTCTCCGACCCGTTCGACGAGCCGAAGTGCGCACACATCACACTCGACTCCAGCGGAGCGGAGGGCAACTCTGTAGACGACATGGTGGACCAGCTGGCCCACCTCTTCGAGAAGCCGAAGGCGGTACTGCTCCCAGGTCGCTGGCAGCCCCTACACGTGGGCCACGAGTGGCTCATCCAGAGGGAGCTCGACATGGGCCACCGGGTAGTCGTCGGGATCAGGGACACGCCCGTGTCGGACTCTGACCCATTCTCCACCGACGTCCGCAAGAGGATGATCGAGCACAGGTACGCAGACGAAGACGTCGAGGCATGGGTCATGCCGGACATAGCGGCCATCTCTTACGGGCGAAAGGTCGGCTACGAGCTCAGAGAGGCCGACGACATACCTCCCGAGGTGTTTGCGGTCTCGGCCACGGGCGTCAGAGGCGGCAACAGGGCAAACGTCTCCGAGCGAGTTATGGAGTTCATGATCGCCGAGGGAATCTGGGACGGGGAGTAGCATGGATTTCCCGCAGAGCGAGGAGGAGGTAATCTCCTTGCTGTCGGACTTCGCAGTCGACACGTACCCCACACTGATGGCAATACTCTCCATCGCAGCCTACTCCAGCTTCGTCTTCATGTTCTACAGGATACTCGCGAAGAGGGACCTGGTGACACTGGACCTCAGCAAGTACGCGAACGACTTCAAGGGGAAGGTGCAGAAGTACGTTAGATCGCTACTGTTCCTACTGCAGTACATCGTCCTGATCCCCCTGCTGATCTCCTTTTGGACGCTGGTCCTAGCGACAATACTGACCCTGCTGTCAGATGGCGCGGACCACTCTAGGAACGCGCTCATCGCCACATCCGTGGTCGGCGCCGTCAGAATACTGTCCTACTGGACGGAGGACCTCTCGAGGGACGTCGCGAAGATGCTCCCCTTCGCTGTTCTGGGCGTGTTCCTCGTGGACTCCACGTCAGTCCAGTGGAGCCAGTTCGAGGACCTCCTAGGCAACCTTCCAGGCCTCGCCGAGTCCTTCTACACCAGCCTCGTCCTCCTGGTAATACTGGAGACGCTGCTCAGGATTTCCCATTCAATTGGCAACAGGCTATACCCCATTCCCGACCTTGAGGCATCCTTCAAGGAGGCTGACACCGATGGCGATGGCAAACTTTCCCTCGAGGAAATCGCTGCGGCCAAGGCAACCGGGGACGCCCCCGACCCCCTGACTGACAGCCAACAGGAATAGCCCCCTCAGGCACCGGCCTTCCATGACGGGCCCCCGACGGCTTCATTGGTGACCCATAGGTGCCAGTTGCGTGGACGGCGCGAGGGAGGACCTCCAGAGAATCGCCATGCTCGTGGAGACGAACAGGGAGAGGATGGAGTCCCTCGAGCAGCAGATGGGGCGCCTGGAGTCCGTTAGGATGGACCAGATGAGCGCGCTCAACGCCCTCGAGTCGATACCAGAGGAAGGGACGAAGGGATCCATGGTGCCGCTGGGCGCAGGCGTCCAGATAGCCACCGACATACCTGCCGACGCAGGGGCGGTGGTGGACATAGGAAGCGGAATACAGGTCGAGAGGACAAGGGAGGAGGCAAAGGCCATCCTCACCAAGAGAAACGAGGAGCTGGAGGCCTTGATGGGGAGGATGAGGGCCGAGTTCGACGACATCGAGGCCAAGACCATAGCTCTCGCCAACGAGTTCAACGAGAAGATCGCTGCAGTGGAAGGGGCCACCCCTGAACCCTCCACCGGGGCCCAGGACCCCGAACCAGAGCCGAAAGACACCCCAAAGAAGGCCCGACGCAGGCGGGGGACGGACCTTACTCTGGATGACTAGGTGAGAAAATGGGACTCTTCGACCGCTTCAAGAAGATGATGAAGAGGACAGAGGACACAGAGGAAATCATCGCCACAGAGGACTCCATAGAGGCCGAGGAGGCGCTTCACCAGAAGAGGAAGCTTCTGGAGGAGATCGAGAGCAGGAAGCCAGAGCCGGAGCCCGAACCCACCCCACCGCCCCCAGAGCCGGAGGACGAGTGGGACGAGCAGGAGCCGGAGGAGGCCCCCTTCTCCAAACCCCTCGACAAGAAGGAGAGGAAGAAGGCCGAGAGGAAGAAGGCCGAGACCAAGCCCAAGTCCCCGAAGGAGAAGCCCAAGGCCGACCCCATGGAGACCACGACCGGATTCAAGCTAGTCCCATCCGAGCCAGCTAGGATCGAGGTCGACCTCTCGGAGTCCGAGGTATCCAGAGGGGGGATGATAATCAGGGGTGGAGAGGTCCTCGATGGAATACTCGAGGAGCTCGAGACAGACCTCCTCTCCGTGGACATGGGCCACACGGCCGTGGAGGAGGTGGTCCAGGCCCTCAGGGCGACCATCATCGGATCCAGGATCACCACCAGGAAGGACCTCTCGCAAGTTGTCGACGACGCCCTGAGGGCGTCCCTACGCAAGCTTCTGGAGGCGGGGTACTGGGACTTCGACAAGACGATACAATCCCTGTCAGCGGAGGAAGGCCCCGTCGTGATCATGGTGGTCGGGGTCAATGGCACAGGCAAGACCACCACGACCGCCAAGATGGCGCACAGGCTAACCGACGCAGGATACTCCGTGGTTCTCGCCGCCGCGGACACATTCCGGGCAGGGGCGATAGACCAGCTCGCCACTCACGCCGACAGGCTCGGGGTGCGCTGCATTTCAAGCCAGAGGGGCGGTGACTCCGCGGCCATCTCGAGGGACGCGGTCGAGTCAGCAGCCGCCAGGGGCGATGACATAGTGATCATCGACACCGCTGGCAGGATGCAGAACAAGACCAACCTGATGGAGGAGCTCAGGAAGGTGCACCGAGTCACCAAGCCGCACCTCGTGCTCTTCGTGGCCGACGCCCTGGCGGGCAACGACGCGGTCGAGCAGGCCAAGGTGTTCCAGAGCATGCTCAGGTTCGACGGCGCCGTCCTCTGCAAGATGGACACCGACGCCAACGGCGGCGCGGCCCTCTCCATCGCCCACACCACGGGGCGACCAATCGTCCTGGCGGGCGTCGGGCAGGGATACGAGGACCTCATCCCCTTCGACCCAGAATGGCTCTTGGACTCAATACTCTGATTTATTGGGGTGGCATTTTGATTGAAACACCGTTCAGTTAATCGGCCCCCCAACTAGCCATCACACAAAACCGATTCCAGACGAGCGCGGCACCGCGCCGTTCTTGAATCACCCTCGTCGTGTGCGCCTCATGGGGGAGGAGAGGCAATCCGTCCTGATCGTCGCTGACAACCCCATGACAGAGGGGCAGCTCAAGGGCATATTCTACCGCAGGAGGTGGGAGACCATCGTCTGCGAGGACGGCGACAAGGCGGTCGACGAGTACGTCGAGCACAAGCCCGACCTCGTGCTCCTCTCCCTGGACATACCGGGCCTCGACGGCCACCTCGCCGCCCTGGAGATGAGGGAGACGGACTACGAAGCGAGGATAGTTTTCGTGACCAGCAGGACACGGCTCGAGACCGCGGAGGACGCATCCTTCTCGGCAGGGGCCACCGCGGTGCTGGTGACGCCCGTGACAGCCAGCGACGTCGACGAGAAGTGGGACGCGATCATGGGCGAGGTCCCTGGCGCCCCGGGCCTGGCCGACCTAGACGAGCTCTACCCCGAGATGAAGCCGGAGATGCCCCCCATGCCCGAGCTCCCCCCCATGCCGGAGATGCCCGAGCTCCCCCCTGCCCCCGCAGTCGAGGAGCCGGTGGAGCCACCTAGGAAGAAGCGCAGGTGGCTGAGGCGAATCACACTCCTACTGGCGCTCTCGGTCGCCGGGGCGGGTGCGGCGCACTACGCGGGCGTGGTTGACCTCAGTGAGTACATCGACCAGATTCGCGATATTTCTGGGATATAGGCCCGTATAGCGCGGATTCCGGAGCAATATTGATTCTTCATAGCCACGATTGAGTGCTATGAGCGTAGGCGGCCCGTGCTCGGTCGAGGGCTGCTGGCGCAAGCACATGTACAACAGCGACGTCTGCCACAAGCACGGCTCAGAACCCGCAGACCCCCCTCCGTCCATGCCCGAGCACACCGTCCAAACCGAGGTCGACGAGGACCTCTGGTGGACGGAGGAGGACGAGGGTGTGACGAGGACCAATCAACTCATGGCCGCGTTGGCCACAGTGATGCTATTGGCGCTGCTAATCCCGATCGGCATGGACACGGTGAGCGAGCGTGAGAGGGCACCCTGGGAGGAGGCTGATGGCACCGCCACGTTCGACCCCGAAGGCGCCACCCTCTCGTACAACTACACGGTGGGAGGCTCCGAGTTCACGGGCGACCCGCTGGAGTTCCCATGGCACAACGAATCCAAGCAGAAATTGGAGATCTCTATCGTAGACCGGGCTTACGAGGGGGAGTTCGAGAGGTGGGGAGGGTGTTCCCAATCTCGTGAATTCAGCCTTGGGCCCGACGAGATAGCCTACACGTACATCCAATCCACAGGAGGTTCCAACGCCACGAACGCCACGGGGCTCATCACGCTATGGGGCTCGGGCACCACCTCCTTCAAAGCCGTCCAGGGCACCTCCCAGGCACTCCTGTCCATGGCCCCCGGGGAGTATACCGTGAGGATGACCAACCCGACGGAGGAAGCTCCAATGCCAGACCCTCTCGGCCTCCTTTCACAGCCGATTTACGTCAGCGAATGCAGGGGCAATCACCTCATGATCATCGAGATATACGATGCCCCCATCAACCACACCTCCACGGACCCCACCTTCTCGAACGGCAACGTCACCGTCCAGTACGACACCGGGGACCCGAGCACCTCAGCCCTCATCCCCCCTGTCTTCCACGACCATCGACCCAAGGTAGGCATGCTTCTCCTCGCATACCTCGCCTCCCTGGCTGTCATATTTAGGAGGAGGGAAATCATCGATAGAATCCAATATACCAACCTCGGAGAGCACCCACTGCTCCAGACCCAGATATCGGGCACCCGGGCGAGCAGGGGGTGGACGGAGAGGCAGGAGGGGGACGAGTTCTCTTTCACGTGCGAGAGGGCCGGGTTCCACGAGTTCGATACCTATGACGGGATATGCTGGCACTGCAAGAAGGTCGTGGACCACGACATCCACCTCCAAGCCCTGGTCCGCTGGGACCGCACTGCCACACGCCTCCTGGACATGGGCCACTTCCCGCATCCCTCCGTCCTCGAGAAGCTCGACGAGGTATTGGAGCCGCTCATAGATCGTGACATACAGCTCGTCGACCCGGCCGAGGGGACCGTCGAGTCTAGAGTCAGGGCGCTGCAGGAAGTGGATGACAAGGAGTACATACTGACCGAGATGGAGCGGCACTTCCCCGACTGGGAGGCAAACCGCAAGAGGCACCTCGAGGGGAATCTGGAAGACGGCGAGGTGAGTCTCGGGCTCGACCTGGGTTCTCTTGGTTACGCCATCGACACCCACTACTACCGACTCCACGACTGCTATCCCGGCAGTCCCTATTTCCACCCCCTTGAATGGGAACTGGACCCCGACCCCCCTCCCTACACCGGAGGCACCCGCGGCCACGAGAACCTCAACCCGGTGGCGCACATCGTCGCTGCCACCTATCTGATTGGCGCCTGGAGCTGGATGGTTGACCAAGATTTCACCTCCGAGGGGATGGAGCACGTCGTCATGGCAATGTTTGTCCCTGTCCCCTTCATCTACAACTTCTTCTCGTACGGCCACGAGATGGAGTAATTCGTCCATAGATTCATCCCATGTGGGGTAGAACGGGAAGCATGGGAAACCGCAGGTGTGCCGCCGAAGGCTGCAACGCCCTCGAGTTCAGGTCGGAGGGGTGGTGCCATAGGCACAAGGACGACAACGAAACGCCCCTGCCTGCCAACGCCCCCAACTGGTGGGAGGAGCAGCCGGAGGGGTCCTCCCTCCTGGCCACGCCCCCCCTACAACCCGTCGAGGAAGAGGAATACAGGCACACACCACACCCAATTGAATACTCAATCAGAGACAGGATCAACCAGGGCGTTCTCGCCCTCTTTTTCATCATCGCTATGTTCACCGGGCCCTTGGCCGACCTCGAGAATAGGCAAGTCGTGATATCCAACGGCAACGAGGGCTTCAACCCGGGCACCCCCGGGTCCGGCTTGACCCAAGACACCTACACCAACCCCTGGAACGAATGCTCGATCGTCATGTACGATGCTTGGTGGGAATACTACCCCGCCGCGGCCAACGACAGCGGGGACCTCGTCATAACATGGGACGCGGACATCAACTGCCTCATCGGCGCGGACATGTACGCCACCATCACCATAGAGACAGCTTCCGATAGCGAGACCGTGAGGGTTCTGACCAAGGCATTCGCGACATACTCCGACAACTGGGACAACATCTCGGTACACGCATCTGCGGATGGATTGCCGGGACAGATAGTGGACGGCACCTACACCATCAGCATCCTCGTCACCGGCACCCACACCATCTACAGGACAAACGCCCCGCTGTTCCTCCAGGCGTCCATCACGGTCGGTGAGGACTCGACCACCGGCTCCCTATGCACCGACCACCCCTGCGGGGTCCTGAGCTAGCAAGAACGACCGAGCAACGCCTCCCCAACCATAATCTACTGAGCAATCAACTGGCTCAGCATGGAAGAAGCCCCCATGTTCACAATGCCAACGATCGACCTCTCAGCCAGATCCCTGCTGATGCTAGCGCAGCTAGGGTTCTTCTGTGTCTTCGCCTACTGGGGCTACGAAGACGCCGAGGCCACAATTGACTGGGTGTGGCCTGTCATGATGCTCAGCGCTGGTTTGGCGCTGTTCCTCTCGGTTCCAAACGCCAGGATGGGCGCCACCCTGGGAATTCCGATAGTCATGGTAGTCATGGGCGTAACTCAGGGCGAACCAGAAATGGCCATGTGGGCGTTCTTCATGCTGATCATAGTCGGCTCATTGTCCTATATCCCCGCCCTGGCCATGGGCGAGCCTTCCCTCGGCCTCGATGAAGGAAGCAGGGATATGAGGCTGAAAGCTCTGTACACAGTGTTCATGTTGCTGATGCTTTTCATGTTCTCAGTGGTAATGCCCGCGGCTTTGGACGGCGAATTCGAGGATGACGGGGAAGAGCCAGTCGTAACATACTCAGTCGAATCCACCGAACAGACAATTGCCCAAGCAGGGTTCGCAATGGGGGTAATCGGCGCCCTCGTCTTCATCGCCACCGCGGTCATCGGGATGCAGATAGGCCCCATGAGGCCATGGCACGGCGGAGCAATATTCTCGGGTGCCGTATTTGTCGACTCATACCTGTGGGTCACGGTCGCCGACGCGAGCCCCGTGGAGTTCCTCTGGGCCCTCGCCGCCGCCGGCATATTCACACTGTCTGCATGCTTAGCGTACGAAAACGCCCACGCATCAGAGGCTGAGTAGGCTCACCGGCTGAGCAACGCCGCCCAGGTGGCATCGGCATAGGCCTTGGCGGCAGCAGCGGGATTGTCCGCCTTGTGTATTCCAGTGCCAACAATCACTGCGTCCGATCCTGCCCTGATCGCATCGGATGGGTGACCGTAGCGCTGCCCTAGCACGCCCTCCGCCGCCGATAGGTTGACTCCCGGCGTCCAGATCATCCTGCCCTCGCCGGCCTTCTGCCTCAGGGATGATATCTCGTCAGGGCTGCTCCCGTTGCCGATGTAGCCCACCACGTGGGGCGAGGCGGTGCCAATCTCGATGGTTCGGTCGGTGTAGGACTCGTCCAGCAGGTTGCCACGGCTGGACATCTGAGCGAGCATCAGCACCCCCCCGACCCTCTGGACCCCGTCCCAGCCAGCGGCTATCCCATCCACTATGTCCGGGCCGCTGACGCTGTGAGATGTGACCAGGTCAGCCCACGAGCGAATGTCGTAGAGCCCGCCCATCTGAGTCTCACTGACTCTTCCGATGTCTGCGAACTTCCTGTCCTCGAACACCATCATATCGTGTGACCTAGCGGCATCCACAACTCTCATCCACTCGTCCATGCTGAACGACTCGACCATGTCGACGTGGGTCTTGAGGGCAGCCACGTGCGGACCTACTTGGCTGATCAGCTGCACCAGCCCGTCCACAGTGGGGACGTCCGCTGCGAGGACCACAAGGGACTTCTTCTCGCAGGCCGTTTCCATGAACTTGTGGGACAGCGGGTGGGCGCACGCGCGCCAACGCTCCCCCCACGCCTCGTCCGGTTGCATCG
>TARA_B100000686_G_scaffold53092_1_pt1 | contig 11390 bp, 10 predicted proteins | sample TARA_B100000686 | Tara Oceans TARA_B100000686 (sample SAMEA2622733) | marine metagenome | biome: marine biome (ENVO:00000447); feature: marine epipelagic mixed layer (ENVO:xxxxxxxxx); material: "saline water (ENVO:00002010), including plankton (ENVO:xxxxxxxx)" | depth 150 m
TTTCAGGCTCAACTTCACATAGGGGACTCTCGACGGAGACCCAGTGGCACGCAGAGAGGAGAAGGTAGACTTCGAGCGCCTAGCACAACTCGAGTCAGGAAGCGGTGACCGTATCAGGGTCCCACTACCAAACCGAAAGGTGAACGAGATGTTCGCTATCGCCGATGAAATTCTCGGTGGCAGGAGGATAAGGGCGGTCTGCGAGGATGGCCTCAGCCGTATCTCCAGAATACCCGGAAAGATGAGGCGTCGCCAATGGGTGAGGGAGGGAGACCTGATAGTAGTTCAGCCATGGGACTTCCAGGATGAGAAAGCCAACGTCTGCATGAGGTACACGAAGACTCAATCGCTGTACCTGTCAAGAAAGGGAGTTCTACCTGAGATAGTAGACCTGTTCGGCCTTTCCTCCGAGGACCAAATTGAAGAATCCGCCGAGGAGCAAGTCGAAACATTAGAGCCGGTGGAGGAGGATTCTACTGAACCGGTCGCAGAAGAGAGGCAGGAAACAGTCGCAGAGCCTGCTTCACAGGATGACGATATCGACTCATTCTTCGGGTGAGCTAATGCCTAGCGAGGAGACATGGGAAGAGGAAGATCCCGATGCCCTGATGAGGGCACAGACCAAGCACGACTGGATGTCCGAACCACGCTTCAAGAAAATATTCAATGAGATCGAGGATGGTCTCCAAGGCGTCCTTGGGAAGGGCCCATTCGAATGGGTGGACAGAAGGGTATTCGACGCCGTCTTCGATCGCTCGACATTGCTTTCCATACACAAGCTGATGGAGAAGGGCGAGATTGACACCGTCAACTATCCAATAGCCAGGGGGAAGGAGGCACATGTTTTCCATGCCACTTCGATAAACGGCCCAGTAGCAGTCAAGATTTTCCACACAACCAATGCTGTATTCAAGGGACTAGCCAAGTACATAGATGGAGACCCCAGATTCGAGGGACTTTCAGGTAGGCACAGGGAACTGGTCAACATATGGGTCAAGAAGGAGTTCAGGAATCTACGAAGACTGCGAAAGCACGGAATCAGGGTACCCAGGCCAATTTCCTATAACAAAAACGTCCTGATTATGGAGCTGATTGGGGAAAGTGAGGCCAGCCCGAGGCTTCGCGATGTGATAATCGACGAACCATACGAGGTCTTCCAGGATCTTCTGGACATGGTAGCAGTATCGTGGCAGAAGGCAAACCTCGTCCATGCGGACCTGAGCGAGTACAATATTCTGTGGAATGATGGAGAGCCATGGCTGATCGACGTAGGACAGGGAGTGACTCACCAGCACCCACATGCAGAGGAGTTCCTGGTAAGGGACGTAACAAGGCTGGTTAACTGGATCAACAAGCAGGGTTTCGATGCCGATCTAGCGGATAGCATGCTCAGAGTCCTCGATGAACCCGTCCCGGAACTCCCGGAACTCCCGGGCGGGGATTAAAACTGGAGGGCTGGTCGGCCGCAGCCGTGGAGACCGTTGCACGCATCCCCAAAGACCGAATTGCCGTGCTGATAGGCAAGGGTGGCTCAACTAGGAAGATGCTAGAGGAGGCATGCGGGGGAGAACTGGAAATAGACTCCCAGTCTGGCGAAGTAAGGGTCTCGTGGGGAGACTCAGAAGTAGATCCAATTGTAAAGATGAAAACCCCAGACGTGATTCTTGCCATAGGAAGGGGACTGGCCCCTGCGAGAGCAGTCCAGCTTCTCGAGGACGAGGTCCATCTCTTCATGTTCGACATCAGGGAGTGGGTCGGCAGGCAGCCAAACCAAATTCGTAGAATGAGGAGCCGTCTAATTGGAAGAAACGGAATGATCCGCAGTAGGATAGAAGAACTAACCAGAACTGAAATTGCAATTTACGGCTCCACAGTAATTGTGATCGGGGATGACATGGGCCTGGAGATTGCGAAGCCAGCAATAGAGTCTATACTCAGGGGAGCTGAACACGGAAACGTTCTCCATGGACTTGAGAAGGACCGAAAGAGGCAGAGGATGAGGTCCAGGAGCCTGGAATCCTATGAAGAGAGGGGGGATGAAGTCAGTGGTGCTTTCGAAACCCTGGTCCCCGGCCTTTCGGCAGCAAGGAGAAGGAGGGAGAGGAGGATGAAAGACTCCCAAGTGGGCCCCGAGGACGAATCAGCAGTTCGAGAAATGCTAGAACTATCAGAGGACGAGGAAATCCTGTACGAAGAGGAATGATCGTTTCCGCCATACCTAAGCGTAGGAGTCTTCTGGTAGCCTCATGAGCGACTCATGGGCAGAGTTGTACGATTACGAAAAGTGGTCAATTCACGCATTGATCGGCATAGCCGCGATTCTTTTCTCAGCCCTAGCCCTAAACGCTCTAGAATTCGATAACCCCCTTACAAGAATGGTCATTGAGTTCTACATCGACCCGGTGCTCGATGACGCCGGAAGCGACGCCGGATACAACGAAGTTAACACCATTACATATGCCGTAGTTCTCGCTCTTTTCGTAGCTGCATTGAGTGCATGGCTGAGGATTCTAGAAATAGACTCCAGCGAGGCAACGATTCTGGCACTCTTGCCCTACGTCCTCTGGGCTTCTCTCGGGGAGGTCGTAGAGGATGCAGAGATGTTCGACTCTACCCTGACCGCATTCTTCGTTAGTCCCGGCATACACTTCCAGACAGCAATTTGGGTAGTCATCGCAGGAGCCGTTGGCTACTCTATTTCCCACAGGGAAATGTACTCTGAACTGAAAGATAACTCTGTGGAGGTAACATCATCGATCTTGATATTGGTCCAATTTGTACTCTATGGGTCTTCTATTTCCAATAGCGAGGTGGTTGCAGGAGGAATAGATTTGGCCCCCTTCGCAGTGATAGGGGTCTCAGCGGCCTTCCTTCCCTGGTTCTTCAGGGAATCAACCAGATACTTCACTCACGTCCAGAGGGTCGTATACTTCGTTGGGCTGGGAGGGTCGATGATATTCTTCGGCGCCCTCTCGTCGTATGCAGCCAGCGTGCCCGAAGACCAACTCGTCCTCTGGCCGTTGCTTGTGGTAATCGGAGTTCCAGTGATGATTTGTATGGCCATGCACAGTCGTGGAATAGATGCAGCATCCACCCTTTCCTCGCATGGCCTGGTGGCCGGCATACTTCCCCCTGGGATGACTGAAGATGAATATCTCGAGCTCCCGGAATTTTTCCCAGAGAAGGAACTTCTCGAGAAACATAGGAACTCCGCGGCGATGGCCTATCCGGTAGTTTTCCTGGCCGTCTCAGGTCAGGTACTAGATGGCCTTGCTACATGGATCGGAATTGACTACTTCGGGTACCAGGAGAAGCACCTCCTCTCGGCCAAGATAATCGAAATATTCGGATCACCATTCGGGTTCACTTTGCTCAAGGCAGGCCTTGGGGCCGTTGTTTGGTACTTCTTCGCTGTAGCCAACTTCGAAAACAGACAGCAGCACCTCAGACTGCTGGTAGGTCTGATGATACTCGTGGTCGGCATGGCACCCGGACTTCGTGATGTCGGCAGACTTGTGATTGGTGTCTGAAGTCCGATATCTACGATATCGGCCCCATTCAATTGAAGTCCCACACACCCTCTGCGTGCCGAGAGAAATGGACAGGCTGCCAACCAGGGTCGACTCAGGAAGCGACGAATTCGCCGCTAGGAAGGCCCACAACACATCCCTCCTAGATGAGCTCAGAACTAGGATAGAGGATGCCAAAGAGGGTGGAGGTGGAAAGTACGTTGACAGGCACAGGCAGAGGGGAAAGAAGATGGCCAGGGAGAGAATCTCAGAGATCTGCGACCCAGGGTCCCCTTTCTTGGAGCTCTCCACTCTCGCAGCGTATGGGATGTATGATGGAAGGGCGCACTCCGCTGGAGTCGTAACTGGGATAGGCACCGTTCATGGAAAGGAATGCGTCTTTGTTGCCAATGATGCCACTGTCAAGGGAGGGTCCTACTATCCTATGACGGTAAAGAAGCACGTCAGGGCTCAAGAGATTGCTGAGTCCAACAACCTACCTTGCATATACCTTGTAGACTCAGGCGGGGCATTCCTCCCATTGCAGGACCAGGTTTTCCCGGACAAGGGCCACTTCGGGAGGATTTTCAGAAATCAGGCAATCCTGTCAAGCAAGGGAATCCCCCAGGTAGCAGCCGTTCTAGGCTCATGCACTGCCGGCGGGGCCTACATCCCGGCAATGAGTGACGAATCCATCATCGTCAAGGATAACGGGACCATTTTCCTAGCAGGCCCGCCACTTGTCAAGGCGGCCACGGGGGAGGAGGTGAGTGCCCAGGACCTCGGCGGAGCTGACGTACACACTAGGGAGTCAGGGGTCGCTGACCACTTTGCCGAAGACGAGCCGCAGGCACTTGACATGGTTCGCAATATCGTCGAGAATCTGAACATAGACCCCAAGCACCGCCTCGATGTACAAGCAGCCGAGGAACCGGCCCACGACCCAAACGATTTGATGGGAATTATTCCAACAGACAACAGGACCCCGTATGACGTAAGAGAGGTAATCTCTAGGATTGTCGACGGCAGCAGATTCCACGAATTCAAACAGAGATACGGCAACTCACTGGTTTGCGGCTTCGCAAGGATCCATGGATACCCAGTAGGAATAGTCGCCAACAACGGGATATTGTTCTCCGAGTCATCACTGAAAGGAGCCCATTTTGTTGAGTTGTGCGGCCAAAGGGGAATACCTCTCGTCTTCCTTCAGAACATTATGGGGTTCATGGTCGGCAGGGATGCCGAGGCAGGAGGCATAGCCAAGGACGGGGCCAAGCTAGTTACTGCAGTCTCTTGCGTTCCCGTGCCCAAATTCACAGTAATCATTGGAGGCTCACACGGAGCCGGCAACTACGGAATGTGCGGTAGGGCTTACGACCCAAGATTCCTGTTTATGTGGCCAAACGCTAGGATTTCAGTAATGGGAGGAGAGCAGGCAGCCAGCGTACTCTCTACCGTCGGTAACGCCAACCCCGACGAGATCAGAGCAAAGTACGAGAGTGAGAGCAACCCGTACTACTCAACCGCTAGGTTGTGGGACGATGGAGTAATCGACCCAAGGGACACCAGGGACATACTCGGGCTATGCATCTCCGCTAGTCTCAACGCACCAATGCCGGATCAGGGCTATGGAGTATTCAGGATGTGACGATATGGATTTGAGAATTACTGATGACATTCCGATGACCGAACTTTGCAGACTGTCCATAGATGGCTGCGTGGCCAATGTAACAATGGCCAGGAGCGAAGTCTACAACGCCCTGAACATTCAGCTTATCTCGGAACTCAATGAGATAATTGAATGGACAACCCAGAGGTCCGTGGGCAATACGGGATCACTGATCGATCCTTCAGGAAACCCCTACCTAAGGGCCTTAGTACTCAGAAGTGATGGTAGGCACTTCTGCGCTGGTGCAGACATCAACATGATGAGGGATGCTGGGGCCGCGACTCCAGAGGAAAACAGAAGGGACTCCGAGCGCTTGGACAGGCTCTTCAACTCCCTATGGTCGCACCCCTGCTTCACCATAGGCTGCGTTCAGGGAGTGGCATTGGGCGGAGGCGCGGGACTGGTTGCGTGCCTGGACCACGTCATAGCAGAGCCAGGCACCAGGATAGCACTCTCCGAGGGCAAACTAGGCATACTTCCGGCAGTAATCGGACCATACGTCTACAGAAAAATCGGAAGCGCCCAGTTCCGCAGGCTCTCAATGCTGGCAAGCAGGGTCGGGTCGGACGAGGCTCTGAGGATCGGATGGGTGAACGAGGTAGTCGAGTCCCCGGAAAATTTCGAGGAATCGGCATCATCCATCATTTCGGACCTTTTGAGCACAGGCCCCATGGCAGTTTACGAATCGAAGAAGCTGACCTTGGAGTTCGATAGATGGACAGGTTCAGACGAGGAGCTCCGAATCCGGACCATGGACAAAACCAGTGAGATGAGGGGCTCCAGGGAAGGACAAGAGGGGCTTTCCGCGTTCCTCGACCGGAGACTTCCTGATTGGTCACCCGATGAAGAGGATTGAGGTCTGCAGATGTTTCCGGATTGGATGCAGGGGGCCCCAAACCAATTCGACACTGTTCTGGTCGCCAACAGGGGGGAGATTGCTGTCAGGGTACTCAGAGCCGTCAAGGAGGCGGGACTGAGAGCCGTAGCCGTATATTCGGAGCCAGACTCGGAGTCCTTGCACGTAGAGATTGCAGACGAGGCTATCCTACTTCCAGAAGGCCCGCTCTCAGAAAACTACCTCAATCAGGAAGCGATAATCGAAGCAGCCAAGTCCTCCGGCTCTGGTGCGATTCACCCGGGTTATGGTTTCCTCTCGGAGAGGGCAGACTTCGCTAGAGCCGTTTCTTCCAACGACATCGTTTGGATAGGACCAGGGGCTGAATCAATAGAAGTGATGGGAGACAAGATTTCCGCCAGATCGAGAATGATATCCTCTGGCGTCCCAGTGATACCCGGTGACGAGGTATCCATACCGGAGGACGGGGGGCACCTTGGTCCGCTTGCAGTAGCAGCTGCCAAGGTTGGATACCCCCTGTTGCTGAAGGCAAGTGCCGGGGGAGGCGGGAAGGGAATGCGAGTGGTTCGCGAACCAAAGATGCTCAGGACCGAGTACGAGGCCGCTGCAAGAGAGGCAGCAGCAGCCTTTGGAGACGGTACGGTATACGTGGAAAGGCTGCTGACTGGAGCCAGACACGTGGAAATACAAGTTCTGTCCGACTCCAGAGGGAACTGCATCCACCTCAATGAGAGGGACTGCTCGCTGCAGAGGAGGCATCAGAAGGTAATCGAAGAAGCACCATCTCCAGCGGTAAGCGGCCTGGTAAGGGAATCCATGGGCAAGGCCGCGGTAATGGCTGCGAAGGCCGTAAACTACGTCGGCGCAGGGACCGTCGAGTTCCTGCTATCCAGCAAGGGGGAGTTCTATTTCTTGGAGATGAACACCAGACTCCAAGTCGAACACCCGGTAACTGAGATGATCACAGGCGTTGATCTGGTGCAGAAGCAGTTGGAGATCGCTGCTGGTCTGGAGATGGGAATTTCCCAAGAAGAGGTGACAATATCCGGTCATGCAATAGAGGCTAGGATTTACGCCGAAGATGCAACCAGAGGATTCCTCCCCGCGATTGGAAGGCTTTCAACTTGGATAGCCCCCTCAGGGCCCGGCATCAGAGTAGATTCAGGCGTCAGGCAGGGCGACGAAGTAACAGTCAATTTTGACCCTATGCTGGCTAAGCTAGTAGTCCACGCTCCAACTAGGAAGGCGGCAATAAGGAGACTCGACTCAGCCTTGTCAAATTTCGTTGCACTGGGCGTCGTTACCAACATCGGATTCCTACGTAATGCGGCCTCGCACCCGGCATTCCTATCGGGGGACATCACCACTGACTTGCTGGACTCGTCAGATATCTCAGAATTCAGCGACCCCGATCCCCCCGCTCAGACACTTGTTTCAATAGCAGAGGCAGCTCTCAGAATGGGATTGGACAAGGCAAATCATGGAGTCCCCGGAAATCCAGTGGATGAGCACACAGGACATTCAGGCGATCCTTTCAGGACCCTCTCAAGGAGCTACCCGTAGGTGATGTAATGGAATGGTCAGTTGGTGAAAATCAGGAGATATACTCGGTCGTCCTGTCAAATGACGGAGAGGCCCTGTCCCTGTCCTCACTCACAAAGGACGGCAACGAAATGGTGGCTCCTAACCTCCAGATATCATCCGACGACTTCCCTGGAAGGATAGTTGTAGTTACTGAAGGAACTCCAAAATTTGCCCACGTTGCAAGGGTGGGGGACGACTGGTGGATACACCTCGATGGAAGGGTCCACGTAGTAAGGGGGCACGAGAAAGGAGGCCAAAAGGGCCAAGATTCTGATTCAGGTTTGACGGCCCCTATGCCCGGAACGATACTAGAGGTATTGGTCAAGGAGGGGCAAAGGGTCCGCGAGGGTCAGACCCTAATGGTAATGGAGGCCATGAAGATGGAGCACAAGATCCAGGCCCCCGGTGGTGGCGAGGTATCACTGATTCACTTCCGAGAGGGGGAAAGAGTCGACATGGGCTCAGTTTTGATAGAACTAGCAGACTAATTCCGGGTCCGGGTTAATATCACACCCCCTCTTCCGTTAAATCGTGGACGAGGCTGGAATCGTAATTGCCGCATTCATGGGAATCAGCCTTGCAGCAGCCTCCGGATTCAGGGTGTTCCTCCCGCCCTTCATCATGTCTCTGGCAGTGAGGGTCGATTTCATCGAGATAGACCTTGTCGGCTCGCAATTCGAATTCTTCACATCCACCCCCGCTATCATCATCCTCGGAATAGCCACAGTAGCAGAGTTCGCAGCATACTACGCCCCTTGGATAGACAACCTCCTGGACACAATAGCCACCCCCGCCGCAGTCCTCGCTGGGATAGGGGTCACTGCAATCTCCCTGGAGGGCAGTGAGCCTATCGTCCAGTGGGCGATCGCAGTAATCGCTGGAGGGGGTATGTCAGCCACCATACAGACAGCCACGGTCGCAACTCGTGGAATCAGCTCCACCTTCACACTGGGATTTGCCAATCCAGTAGTCGCGACGAGCGAGAACATCGCCAGCGTGGCACTCACTATTATCGCAATCTTATTCCCGATCCTTGCAATCGTATTCGCATTACTCCTCGCTTTGCTGCTCCTAAGGCTAAGAATCACAAAGAATCGAGAAACGACGGCAACGGATTAGAACCCCTACCGGCCCCAGAGTTCGATGGCACGCGGAGTCAGGGCCCAACCTCCAATCGAGGAGGAGAAACTCAGCATAGGTCGCCCGAAGAAGGTTGCCGCTGGTTTTACCGGCGTTCAGAAGTCATTCGCCATTAGCCTAAGCGAGGCTGGCCTGTTGCGCACAATCAAGACTATGAGGACCGTTAACAGATTCGACGGATACGACTGCCCCGGGTGTGCATGGCCAGACCCAGACGACCACCGGAGCGGCTTCGAGTTCTGTGAGAACGGGGCCAAGGCATTCGCAACCGAGGCCACCAAGAAGAGGGCCACTCCGGGGCTGATAGGCAGCATGACCGTGAGCCAACTCTCAGAGATGAGCGACATGGACCTGGACAAGCTCGGAAGGATAACTCATCCCATGATTCTCAGGAAGCACTCTGATAGGTACGAGGAGATCGCCTGGGAAGACGCCTTCTCCATTATCTCAGATGCCACGCGAAACCTCGCCGATCCCCGAGAAGCTGTACTCTACACCAGCGGCAGGACATCCAACGAAGCGGCCTTCCTATGGGGAACGCTCGCCCGTCAGATAGGGTCGAACAACCTCCCCGACTGCAGTAACATGTGCCACGAGTCAAGCGGCTATGCTCTAGGCAGGTCGATAGGGATCGGGAAGGGTACTGTGAGACTTTCATGCTTCGACGAGGCGGACCTGATCCTGGTGATCGGACAGAATCCAGGCACAAATCACCCGAGAATGCTCACAGCGCTGTCTAACTGCAAGAAGAATGGGGGCTCGGTAATCAGCATCAACCCTCTCGAAGAGACTGCGATGAGGAGGTTCAAGCACCCTCAGAACCCATTGCAGATGCTTGGCACCGGTACTCAGATCGCAGACGAGCACCTCCCCGTCAGAATCGGCGGTGATGCTGCCTTGCTTCAGGGGTTCGCGAAGGTGATGCTAGATGAGGGAGGCGTAGATCGCAGTTTCATTGAGGAGCACACATCTGGCTTCGAGCAGTGGAAGGAGCATATCGAAAACGCCGATTGGGGCCAGATAGTATCCCAGTCAGGGATAAGCAAGGAGAGGATTCTGGAGATCGGTAGTGCGGTATCCAAGTCAAAGAGGATGATAGTTTGCTGGGCTATGGGGCTGACACAGCACAAGAACAGCGTCGGGGTCATCCAGGAGATAGCTAACCTCCTTCTCGCAGGAGGTCACTTCGGGAAGCCGGGTGCAGGGGCCTGCCCAGTGAGGGGGCACTCCAACGTGCAGGGCGACAGGACGGTTGGCATCAACCACCACCCTAGCGATGAATTCCTGTCCGCCTGCGAGGACGCAACCGGAATCGAGATGCCCAGGGAGAGGGGCTATGACGCCGTGGAGTTCATCCAAGCCGCACTCGATGACAGGGTCAGGCTGTACATGTCCATGGGCGGGAACCTGGTCTCTGCCATGTCGGACACCGAGAGGGTCGCCGAGGCGATAGGAAAAATAGACCTCAGCGTGCAGATTTCCACCAAGATGAACAGGTCCCACCTAGTCACAGGGAAGACCGCCCTGATTCTCCCCTGCCTCGGTAGGACTGAGAGGGACCCGGGCGGCTTCGTCACGGTCGAGAACTCGATGGGGCTCGTTCATTCAAGCACCGGGTCCCTAGAGCCGGCATCGCCAATGCTCCTTTCGGAGCCAGAGATTGTCCGGAGGATAGGTTCAGCATGCTTCCCCAACGGACCCTTCGAGTGGCAGTCCCTCTCCGATCACGACTCGGTAAGGGAACTCATTTCGAGATGCGTCCCCGGGTTTGAGGACTACAACAGCAGGTCGAGGGAGAGGGGCGGCTTCTACCTCCCAAACGGGCCGAGGGACGGGCCCGTGTGGGCAACCGCCTCCGGAAAGGCGCACTTCTTCTGCCACGGCCTCCCAGAGAGGAAGCTCGACGAGGGCAGGTTCGTACTGATGACGGTAAGGAGCCATGACCAGTACAACACCACCATCTACGGGATGGACGACAGGTACAGGGGAATCTACAATGCAAGGAGGATCGTTATGATGAACGAGGAGGACATGTCCCATATTGGCGTCGCGGGCGGCGACGAGGTAGACATAACGAGCCACTGGGGGGAGAGGCAGATTCACTCGGAGAGGTGGAAGGTAGTGCCGTACGACATCCCCCGGGGGAACCTGTGCTCTTACTTCCCCGAGGCCAACGTACTCGTCCCTCTAGAGAGTACGGCGGAGGGGAGCAACACGCCGACGTCCAAGTGGATCGAGGTTTCATTGTCGCCCAGAGCGGCATAGTTCCGTAGAATGAAAGATAACCCCCGCTCCCTATCCCTCTCCATGAATCTGGACAACACCGACTTAGCCGCAGCCATATCTGGAATGGGTAATGGCCCCACCGGGGAGCAGTGGAACATGTCGCTGGTGGAGCAGCTCACTAGCCTGGAGGGGAGGATAAACCGCCTTAGGTACCTTTTACTCTCAATAATGATGATGATAGGGGGAGTTGTTTACGGGCTTTTTGTTGGTCTTACTCTCGCGATCTTGCTTATACCAGTAGTTGTCTTATTGGGCGATTTACCACTTATCATCTTCAACTTCTTTGCCCTGATCTTGACCTCGCCCCTTGCTTATGTCAGCTATGCAATGGTCGTGAAGAGGCTAC
>TARA_B100000686_G_scaffold76860_2_pt1 | contig 11380 bp, 10 predicted proteins | sample TARA_B100000686 | Tara Oceans TARA_B100000686 (sample SAMEA2622733) | marine metagenome | biome: marine biome (ENVO:00000447); feature: marine epipelagic mixed layer (ENVO:xxxxxxxxx); material: "saline water (ENVO:00002010), including plankton (ENVO:xxxxxxxx)" | depth 150 m
CATTCATCTTTGTAAAGAGTTATTTCCTAATGAAAACGAGATGCAAAAAAATGTGATTGCAATTTCAAAATTATGCAAGGCAGATTTGACGAGTGGAATGGTATATGAATTTCCAGAATTGCAGGGTGTTATGGGCAAATATTTTGCGGAAATTCAAGGGAAAAGTGACGTAATATCAAATGCAATACATGAACATTATTTTCCTATAAGGGATGGCGATAAAGTTCCTTCCTCAAAAGAAGGGGCAATTGTTTCTGTTTCAGATAGAGTTGACACTGTGGTAGGGCTTATCGGTTTAAATTATGTGCCAAAAGGTTCGGAAGACCCATACGCTCTTAGAAGAACTACTGCTGGGATCTTTAAAATTCTGTCTTTTTATGGATTGAAAATAGATTTGTGTGAAATTATAGAAAAGTCAATTGCAACTTTTGGTGATATTTTCACTAAAAACGAAGATGGTATTGTCGAGAGAATTTATGTTTTTTTCTCTAGTAGGGTTCATGCTTACTTAATGCAGAATACAAAGAGGTCAGATTTAGTTGATTCTATTTTATCTATCAACAATGAAACCTCCTGGAGATTCCCTGTAGAGGCACTCGCAAAGTTGCAGTTGCTTGAAGAGATTTTTGAAACTGAGGTATTTCAGGATTGCGCCGCAATTTGCAAGAGAATCTTTAATATTGCAAAAAAAGATAATTCTTTATTAAGCGAAATGAAAGATAGCGATTTTGGCTTGAAAAATGTAAACGATTTAATCTTTTCTCAAGAAGAAGAAAAGATTTTATTTCATCAATTAAAAGATGCTATTGAAAAGACAAATAAGGTTTTAGTGTCTTCAGTGAATACTAAAATCTATTCATTGGAAAAAATAAAAGAAGATTATGGGAAAGTTTTTGAAATCATGCAGTCTTTGACAGTTCCAATTAACGATTATTTTGACAATGTAATGATAATGGATGATGACAAATCGGTAAGAGAAAACAGGCTGAACTTACTGAAAAGCATGAGAAATTTCTTTTCATTGCTTTGTGATTTTACAAAAGTTCAGAAGTAAGTATTATTGTATATACCTAATTTTGTAATTCAGCCCACTAAAGAGGAAGTTCTTATGTCAGAAACAGAGAAGTTGCTTTATGCATTTGGATCTGATCAAACAGATGGAAACTCTTCTCTAACGCATTTGTTAGGTGGAAAAGGTGCTAATTTAGCGGAAATGTCTAATTTAGGAATACCTGTTCCTCCAGGATTTACTATTAGTACTGAAGTTTGTGTAGAGTATTTAGAAACAGAAGAGATTTCAAAAACACTATGGGCAAGTATTCTTAACGGTATAAAACGTCTGGAAGATTTGATGAAAATGGAATTTGGAGGTGGTGAAAAACCATTACTTCTAAGTGTCCGATCGGGTGCACGTACTTCAATGCCAGGAATGATGGATACAGTACTTAATTTAGGTATGAACGATCAAACAGTTCAAGCAGTCGCTAAACAAACCAATAATGCTCGATTTGCATATGATAGTTATAGAAGATTTATTCAAATGTTTGGCAATGTTGTTCTCGGAATACAATCTTCTCATTTTGAAAAAAAACTTGAAGAGATGAAATTAAGTAGGGGAGTAAGTGAGGATGTAGATTTAAATGAAAATGATCTCTTTGAGTTAATAGCACAGTACAAGAATATAGTTAGCGAGAATTTCGGAGAATCTTTTCCTGATGATCCCGAACAACAACTTAAACTTGCTATAGAGGCTGTTTTTAAATCTTGGAATAATGAGAGAGCGTTTGCTTATAGACGTATTTATAATATTCCCGATGAATGGGGAACTGCAGTAAATGTCCAATGTATGGTGTTTGGAAACATGGGCGATGATTGTGGTACTGGCGTTGCATTTTCTAGAAATCCATCCACTGGAGAAAAGAAATTGTATGGAGAGGTCCTATTTAACGCCCAAGGTGAAGATGTAGTTGCTGGTGTTAGAACCCCTGAAAAAATTACAGTTCTGAATGACAAAATGCCAGATTGTTATGCAAATTTTGTTAAAATTTCTGAAAAACTTGAAAAACATTATCAGGATATGCAGGACATGGAATTTACTATCCAAAATGGTAATCTTTTCATGTTGCAAACAAGAAACGCTAAAAGAACTGGTGTTTCGGCAATTAGGGTAGCAGTAGAAATGGTGAAAGAAGGACTGATTGACAAAGAAGATGCGTTAATGAAAGTAGATGCAGATTTGCTTGATCAACTACTTTTTCCAATGATTGATCCAAATCAGAAATTAGATGTTGTAGCAGAAGGGTTAGCTGCTTCTCCTGGTGGCGCTGTTGGAAAAATAGTTTTTACAGCTGCAGCTGCTGAAGCCCAAGCCGGTCTTGGTGAAAAAGTTGTACTAGTAAGACAAGAGACTAGTCCTGAAGATATTGGAGGCATGAAAGTTTCAGAGGGAATACTTACTGCCAGAGGAGGATTAACTTCTCATGCTGCGGTTGTTGCAAGGCAGATGGGAAAATGTTGTGTAGCAGGTTGTTCATCAGTTGATGTGAGAGAAGATGAACAAGTAATTGAGATTGATGGAAAAATATTTGCTGCGGGTGAATGGATTTCTCTTGATGGGAACAACGGTCTTGTGATTTCTGGAGAAAAGAAATTAAAAATGCCAGACTTAGAAAACAATCAGGATTATGTGCAGTTTATGCATTGGGCAGATGAAGTTAGAACACTTGGCGTTAGAGCTAATGCAGACACAAAAGAAGACAGTGAAGCAGCTTTGAAATTTGGATGTGAAGGAATCGGTTTATGTAGAACAGAGCATATGTTTTTTGAGGGTGATCGTATCAATTATATTAGAGCGATGATACTTGCGAATGGAGCAGAAGAAAGGAAAAAAGCTCTAGATTATCTTCTTCCGATACAAAGAGGTGATTTTATTGAAATATTTGAGATCATGAAGGACAGACCTGTTACAATAAGGTTGCTAGATCCTCCATTGCACGAATTTCTCCCCAAGACGGAAAAAGATATCGCCGAGACTGCACAAGTATTAGTTAAAGATGTTTCTATGGTTGCCAAATCTACCGAAGATCATAAAGAACAAAATCCTATGTTAGGACATAGAGGTTGTAGGTTGGCTATAACATATCCGGAAATTTCGAGGATGCAAGTGAGGGCAATAATTGAGGCAGCGTGTCACATGAAGAAACAGGGCGTAGACGTTTTGGCTGAAATAATGATCCCATTAACTTCTGGAGTGAAAGAATGGGAATTTAATAAAGATATTGCTCATGAGATAGCAAAAGAGGTTATGGATGAACAAAAAGTTAAGGTACACTATCTTGTAGGAACTATGGTTGAAATTCCGAGAACGTGTTTGTTGGCTGAAGAAATTTCTAAAGAAGCTCAATTTTTTAGTTTTGGAACAAACGATCTTACGCAATTGACTTATGGACTAAGTAGAGATGATGCAGGGAAGTTTCTTCCAGAATATTTAGAAAAAGGTCTGATTGCGCATGATCCTTTTGTTGCCATAGATAGAGATGGTGTTGGTGAAATGGTAAGGATTGGAGTAGAACGTGGTAGGAAAACTAGAAAGAATCTAGAAGTTGGAATCTGCGGTGAACATGGAGGTGAGCCTAGTTCTGTTGAATTTTGTCACACTATAAAAATGGATTATGTGTCATGTGCTCCTTACAGGGCTCCCATTGCAAGGTTGGCTGCTGCACAGGCTACGTTAACACATGGTGCGTATGAAAAACTCGGAGATCATCATATAGTTGGTAAGCAAACTAATTTAACTCTCTAATTTTTTCTGGAAAACTTGTCTAAAAAAAATAATATCAAATTTAATTTAATGTCTGAAGTGTTGCTCTTAGCAGCCAAAGGATTAGGAACGACTAGTCCTAATCCTTTGGTGGGTGCAATAGTTACAGACAGTAATGGCTCAATAGTTGGACGAGGATGGCATGAAAGATTTGGTGATCCTCACGCAGAAGTGATGGCGCTTAAAGAAGCTGGATTGAAGGCCAGAGGAGGAACTCTGTATGTAAATTTAGAGCCGTGTTCCCATCATGGAAAAACACCACCTTGTGCACCATTGATAGTAGAGTCTGGCATTGAAAATGTTGTAGTCGCAGTAAAAGATCCCAACCCATTGGTCAATGGAAAAGGACTTGAAATTTTAGAATCCAATAGTATTAGAGTTGAATCTGGAATAATGGAAAAAGAAGCTATTTTATTAAATGAGCCATTCTTTACACATAAGGTATTAAAAAGACCTTTAGTTACCATTAAAATTGCGTCGAGTATTGACGGGTTAATTTCAAGAAAAAATGGTAAAAAAAGGTGGATAACAGGGGAGAAATCTAGAGAATTATCTCATAATTTTAGAAACACGGTCGATGCCATATTGGTTGGAGTTCAAACCATATTAGACGATGATCCACTATTGACCGCGAGACCAAAACAAGTAGTCGGTAATTCTTTAATAAGAGTAGTCTTAGATACTAATTTAAGGATTCCAGTTAGTTCAAAAGTTTTAAAACCTGACAACATTAATTCTACTATTATTATGACTGGCGAAGATGTTTCATCTGAAAATTTAAAGAAATTTCAGGCATTGGGTGTAAAGATTGTTGTTATACCCAAGAACAACCTAGGTTTATTGGATATTAACAAAGTTCTAGATTATCTTGCGAAACTAGATGTTACTCACCTGCTTGTTGAAGGAGGTGGTCTTGTGCATGGTTCTTTTATTAGAGAAAAGCTAGCAGATCATCTAATGTATTTTGTTGCACCTGTCATTATAGGTGAAAACAATGGTGTCTCTTCATTTAGAGGAATCGATCCAGAAGACTTGACAGATTCAACTGAATTGATTGATCTTAGACATGAATTTGTTGGAAAAGATATTTTGTATAGAGGTAGGTTCAGCAAACCTTTTTGGGAGTCGTAAACAATATGTTCTCAGGAATAATAGAAAAGACAGGCAAAATATCTAGGATCGAAAGAAATTCTGATGGTGCAAGACTAACTGTGTCAGTGGATTCTTTTATGGATGGTGTGAAATTAGGAGATTCTATAGCCCTGAATGGAACATGCATTACTGTTGTTTCATTTGATTCAACAAGTTTTGAATCAGATTTGTCGAATGAAACATTAAAAAAGACCACTCTGGCAAATTTAGAAGTTGGACATGATTGCAACTTAGAAAAAGCGATGCTGTTAAATGAAAGAATAGGAGGCCATCTTGTAAGTGGTCATATTGATGGTCTAGGGAAAGTAGAATCAATTGAAAAAGACGGAGAATCTTTTTGGTTCAAAATAAAAGCAGATAAACAAATTATGAAATATGTTGTATACAAAGGTTCAATTGCGGTTGATGGAATAAGCCTTACTGTCGCAGAATGTGACAATTCTTCTTTTTCTGTTGCTATTATTCCTCATACATTAGAATGTACAACTCTGAATAATAAGAAGGTGGATTCAAAAGTTAATCTTGAAGTAGATATGATCGGAAAGTATGTGGAAAAATTAGTTTCTCCCTATATAGACCTAAAGGAATAAATGGTGTTAGAAAATCAAAAGAATTCAGGTGAACGATTAAATCCTTCTCAGTCTCCTTTCTCGTCAATTGAAAAAGCAATTTCTGAGATCAGAAATGGTAAAATGATAATAGTCGTAGATGATGAAGATAGAGAAAATGAAGGAGACTTAGTGCAAGCGGCTAGTAAAGTGTCGCCTGAATCTATAAATATTATGACTAAAGAAGCTAGAGGACTAGTATGTTTAGCATTGTCTCCTGAGCAAGTCGATAATCTCGGATTAAAGATGATGATAGAAGAGGGGCACAATAACTCTAAATTTGGTACTAATTTTACAGTTTCTATTGAGGCAAGAGATGGTGTTACATCAGGTATTAGCGCCTTTGATAGATCACATACTATAGCGACTGCAATTAATGAAAATGTAGTTCCTTCAGATCTTGTAAGTCCAGGTCATGTTTTTCCTCTTAGGGCAATGGCAGGTGGTGTTTTGAGGAGAGCTGGTCATACAGAAGCTGCTGTTGATTTGGCTCGTTTGGCAGGTCTTAAATCATCTGGAGTTATATGCGAGGTTTTGAAACATGATGGTTCAATGGCGAGATTGCCTGATCTTATTGAATTGTCAAAAAAGAAAGACTTATCGATAATTACTATCAAGGATTTGATTGCTTATAGAATGGTGCATGAGGGATTAATAGAAAGGGTGGAAGAGAGCAAAGTCACGACTAGTTATGGAGATTTTGATACAGTACTATATAGAAACAAAGCAACCTTGCAATTACATATGGCTTTAGTCAAAGGTGAACTTTCGCCAGAAGAAGAGACTCTTGTTCGTGTACATCCATCTGAAAATATCAAAGACTTTTTTCATCTTTTAAGGTCAGACATGCCTGATAGATTGAGAAATGCTCTTTCTTTAATTGAGAGTGAGGGGAAAGGAGTTTTTGTATATTTGCAACCAGATATGGCTATAAATAAATTTCCTTTAAATCTTGAAAGTCCCATTTCAAAGAGAACAATCAATCCAAAATCTGTGTCTACAGCTGATGGGCCAGGTTTGAGGGATTATGGAATAGGCGCACAAATTTTAGCGGACTTGGGTCTTAACAAAATAAAAATAATAACAAATGATGAAAGAAGGATTATTGCACTTGAAGGTTACGGGTTAGAATTGACTGGACGAATGTTTGTAGATACAGAGACTAGTGTTCCTGTTAAGAGAGATGGTGTTGAATTGAAAAGTTCTCTACTTGATAGACAACAATTCAATGTGGAGAAATAAATGGGTAAAAACACTGAAAAAATTGTTGATGGGAATGGACTGAGAATTGCTATAGTCTATTCTGAATATAACGGTTCTATTGTTAATGAATTACTAAGAGGTGCAAAAGAAGGACTCGAGAAATGTAATGTTTTAGAGAAAGATATTTTATGTGCTTCTGTTCCAGGTGCATTTGAAATACCTCTTGTTGTTAAAAGATTGTGTAAGGATTCAGTCAGTCAGCAACCTGATTTAGATAACATTTTAGATGACAATTTTGATGGCAAAATAGTTGCACATCCTAATAAAATTAATGCGATTATTGCATTAGGATGTGTTATACGAGGTGAAACTTCACATTATGATTTAATTTGCAATGAAGTAACGAGAGCGATTCTTGATATTTCATTGGATTTTGATATTCCAATTCTTCATGGCATTTTAACTACAGAAAATTTAGAGCAGGCAAAAGAACGTTCAGGAGAGAAAATGGATAATAAAGGGTATGAATGTGCACTTTCTGCTGTTCTGATGGGTTTAATGTGATGGAAGTAATGGGAGAGTTTAGATCAAGTGGGAGAGAAGAGGCAATAAAAATACTGTATTTCTTGGAAAACGATTCAGAATTACAAAAATCAATTTTGAAATTTGAAGAAGAAGATTTAGAAACTTTGATACCGATTGAGGATTTGGTAGAAAAATATGAAACGATCCATCCTTGCAATAAGAGGAGTGAAAGACAAAGAAAAACTAGAGATTATGCTTTAAGAATTGTATCTAAAGTATATGATAATAAAAGGGAAATAGATAAAGACATTATAAAATATAGCAAAATACGTATTGAAAGAATAGATATGATAACTCTTTGTATTTTGCGATTAGGGATATGTCAATTTGCCTATTTTAATGACATCCCATCTGACATGAAGGCTAACGTAATTATAAGTGAGTGCGTTAAGTGGTCAAAAATTTATGAAGAAGATGTCAGTACAACGGGATGGTCTAATGGTGGCCCATCTTTCATTAACGGGATCTTGGATAGAATTTTTCATGAAAAGATTGCAGGTTAAAACTAAATACATGATGAGAAAATACAAATTTAAATATCTTACATTTTTACTTCCTTTGGCGATTATTTTTCTCAGTTCATGTGGTTACAGATTAGAAGGAACTAAGATACCAAAGTTTTTAATTGGGAAGAATTATATTTTTGTTTCACAATTCAAAAATATGTCCGGGGAATCTAATCTTTCTCAGATTTTTACACGAAACGTAAGAAATAGTTTTTTGAAGGATGGCAGACTTAAACCGGCGGATAAGAATAAGTCAGATGTATCTCTCAAAGCAAAAATTATTGAGTATAAGCTAATTCCTGTAGGATTTAGCAAAGATGACCAAGTCCAAAGATATAGAGTTTTCTTGAAAATTGAGTACGAATTGTCAGATCTTAGTAGTGGTAATAGGTTGCAATTCAAGAAATTAGAAACAGAAATAGAATTTGAAATTTCTTCAAAGGTAGATGAAAGCGACAAGAATAGAAACGATGCGGTTGAAAAGGGGGCAGAGAATTTTTCTTTAGAATTGCTAGATACCATTTTTGAAACATTTTAAAACCAATGAGAACTAACAGTTCAAATATTTTATTAGAATTAGAAAATATAAATTCACGCCAAATGCCCTCTGTAATATTACTGCATGGCAAAAATTCTTTCCTTAAAGGTCAATTCATAGAAAAAATTAGATCTAATTCTTTATCGAAAGATCAGGGTTCTTTTAATCATGATATTTTTGATCTTAATCAGGCAGAGTTAATGGATATACAGACAGCTTCACAAACTTTTCCTTTTATCTCAGATAAGCGTCTAATAGAAATTAAAAATGCAGAAAAGATTAGTGCTGATGATAGAGATCAATTGGAAAAAATGGTCACAGATAAAATAGATTCTGTGATTTTATTTTTTATGTCTGATAAAGTTGATGCTAGAAGTGTTTTTTACAAAATCTTAAAAAAACATGGAAAGATTCTTGATGTTGATTCTTTCCCTAACTACCTGCTAAAAGAATGGACAATTTCTACAGCAAAGACTTTAAATATAAATATAGCAAATGATGTATCAGAATTTATTCTCGAAATTGTTGAACCATCAATGGGGCATATATATTCTGAATTGAAAAAATTAAGAGATTTCGTTGGTGACGGTGGTAATGTTTCTGTTGATGATGTCTCAAGTTTAGTAGGACGAACAAAAGTAGATGCTATTTTTAAAATTGGAGATCTTTTTTTAGAAGGTAACTTGGAAGAAGTGCTGATAGTGGTTCGAAGATTGTTGAATAATGAGCCACCAGAATTACTATTAGGTGTTTTAAGATCAAACGTAAGTAGATGGTTGGCATGTAAAGTTTCTGTTGCTAAAGGAATGAATGATTCTACTATAGTAAAAACTACAAATATTCCAAAATTTTTACTTAACAATATCAAGAAAAAATGTACAAACCTTTCTGTTTCTTACCTGAGATATCTATGTTTTAGTTTAGAGGTATTAGATAGGAAAATTAAACGGGAAGGTGATAAAACTAATATATGTAGATTTTTTGAAATATTTTTTGTGGAAAGTTATTTAGAAAAAAATAAATAGAAATTGACTTCAGTTATTTTTGTGCAGATTTACTCAATCTTGAAATCAGCCTGGAGGCAGTTTTTTTGTGTATTAAATTCTTCGTTGCAGCTTTGTTTAAAGAACGTTGTGCGTCAATTAATGAACTAGCAGGGTCTTCATTCTTTTCTATTAACTCTCTTACAAATTTAATCTTATTTCTAAGTTGTGTTTTAGATGCTTTATTGCGTGAGTTTCTTAGGAGACTCTGTCTATGTCTTTTTTTTGCAGATGGACTATGTTCCAATTTTAATTCCTAATAGAAGTAGTAATATCTTAAAAGCAAGAAAAATAACATTATGCGACGACTTGTCAAGTTTAGATCGCTAAAATATTTAGAATCTTCAATCTTTTTAATAGATGAAATAATTTAAAAGTATATTTTATGAATATCAAACAAATTCTATCGTTTTCGGGAAGAGTAAGTTTTGCGACATTAGTCAGTAGAGTTCTGGGTTTCTGTAGAGACGTTCTTATTGCTAGGTCGTTAGGTGCAGGTTTGTTTGCAGATATCTTTTTTGCCGCTTTTTCTGTCCCAAGTATTTTTAGAAGAATTTTCACAGATGGAGCATTAAACTCCTCTTTTATCCCAATATATAAAGATATCGATAACGCTGATTCAGAAAGGAACAGAAATAAATTTAGTGGCGCTGCATCTATGGTCATTATTTTGTGTTTCTTCTTAATAACCATTTTGGGTATTTATTTCTCAGATATTATAGTTCAGATATTGTTTCCAGGATTCATAAAATTCGATAAAAAGTTTTACCTGACCAGTAATTTGCTGAAAATTATGTTCCCATTTCTTTTCTTTATTTCTCTTTGGGGAATAGCTAGTTCGATCCTAAATGCTAATAAATTTTTCTTTCTTCCTGCGATTGCACCAGCATTGCAGAATTTAACAATGATAATTGTATTGTTAATGTTTCTAGATTCATCGTACGAGAATATCTTATTTTCATTGGCATGGGCTGTTTTGGTAGGTGGTATTCTTCAATTCTCAATTCAGTTGCCAATATTATTTAAAAATAAAATCTTTCCAATTATCACAAATCCTTTCAAGATTTTAGAGTTACGCAGATTTTTCTTGATGGTCGGTCCTACTGCGCTGAGTATAGGGGTACTTCAAATAAATGTTTTGTTAGATAGAATTTTAGCTTCTTTTTTGTCAGTTGGTTCAATTTCTTATTTATACTATGCAAATAGATTGGTTCAATTTCCTCATGCTCTCATATCTATCGCAGTTACAACCGTTGCATTTCCTATAATGTCAGAAAAGAAAAAAGGTCATCTAAATACAGAATCAAAAGACACATTACGAGAATCTAGTGAAATTTTGCTAAGTGTTGCAATTCCTGCATCTGTAGGTTTGATTATACTTGCTTGTCCTATTATAGAATTGCTTTTCAAAAGGGGTGAATTTAGCAATGCAGATGTTTTGTCTAGTGCAAAGACTTTGCAGGCTTATTCCTTTGGAATTGTATTCTTTGGAATAAATAGGTTGATCGTATCTGCATATCACGCTGTCTTAGAAGCAAAGTACCCTATGAGATGTGCATATTACACTTTATTTTCAAATCTAGTATTTAGCCTCTTGTTGGTATATCCTTTCGGTTATGCTGGAATAGCATTTGCAACATCTGTTTCTAGTTTTGTGAATTTTCTCTTGCTTACAAGAAAAAACACTGCAACACAGGTCGGAGTTTTTCTTCCAAATTTTTACGCATTAACAAAGAAATTCTTATTTCCTGCAATTATAATGGCTTGTATGCTTTTTCCCGTAAACTTTTTCTTTTGGGAAAAAATGGATACTTTTCTGAGTAAAGTTCTGTTTCTTTTCTTAGAAATTGTTTTGTCATCAGCATTGTATTTCTTGATGATATATTTAATAAAAACGAAATCTAAATAACCAATAAGTCTAAAAA
>TARA_B100000686_G_scaffold209150_1_pt1 | contig 11358 bp, 10 predicted proteins | sample TARA_B100000686 | Tara Oceans TARA_B100000686 (sample SAMEA2622733) | marine metagenome | biome: marine biome (ENVO:00000447); feature: marine epipelagic mixed layer (ENVO:xxxxxxxxx); material: "saline water (ENVO:00002010), including plankton (ENVO:xxxxxxxx)" | depth 150 m
ATGATCAGATTACTGATGGTATAATTTTTAATCCAATTACAAATGAATTTTATTGGTCCAGTAAGGGAAAAGGAGCGTGGTTAAATAATCAAAGACTGCGTGTTTCTAACAGAAAAAAATTAGATCAATGCTTAATTGGAACTGGATCTCCAGTAATTGGAAAAAATGATAAAGAATTTTCAGATCAATTAAAAAATATTATGAATAAATCTGCAAATATCAGACGAATGGGAGCAGCTGCATTAGATCTAGCATTTGTAGCTTCTGGAAAACTTGATGCATTTTGGGAAAATAATCTAAATCTTTGGGATATAGCATCGGGGGTACTCTTAGTTATTGAAGCTGGTGGAAATATTAGTGAACCAAATGGTATAAAATGGCAAAAAGATTCTAGAAATATTCTTGCATCAAATGCCCTAGTACACAAAGATATGATAAACTGTTTAAAATTATAGTTTTTCTCGTTTCTTGAAATAAATATTAAATTAGTCTATAAGCCTCTATTATGAAAAAAAATATACACCCAGACTATCATGAAATTGAAGTTATAATGACAGATGGATCGTCTTTCAAAACCAAATCAACTTGGGGGAAACCTGGTGATAAATTAAAATTGGAAGTTGATTCAAAAAGTCACCCTGCTTGGGTCGGAGGTGGTGTTAAACTTGTAGATACTGAAGGTCAGGTAGCAAGATTTAAGAAGAAGTACCAAGGAATAGGGCAAAAAAAATAGTTTATTTTCTATAAACAATTTAAAATAAATATATATAAAGGATTATATGATGAAAAGACCTCTTATGCCAAAAGCAACTGCAATTTGGTTAATAGAAAATACAACTTTAGATTTTAAACAAATCGCAAAATTTTGTGATCTACATTTTCTAGAAGTGCAAGGAATAGCAGATGGGGATGTTGCTGCAGGGATTCAAGGACATAATCCAATTGATAATGGTCAATTGACAAAAGAAGAAATTGAAAGATGTCAAAATGATAAAAAGGCAAAGCTTAAAATTATAAATGATAATTTGCCAAAACAAAAAACTAAAACTTCTGGTACAAAATATACCCCAATTGCATTACGACAAGAGAAGCCATATGCGATATATTGGCTTTTAAAAAAATATGGTAATGAACTCAGCAATGCTCAAATTGCTAAACTAATAGGATCAACAAAATCGACTATTGAAGCAATAAAAAAAGGCACTTATAGAGAAGCGATAACAGAAGCAAAAAGTCCTATGGATGTTGGTTTATGTACTTACAGCGATCTACAAAAAGCAATTGATAAAAGTAGAAAAAAAAGAGAAAAGGAAAATAATAATACTTAATTATTTGCTGTGAGGTGGCATTTTCTTTTCAACAAACCACACATGTTTTTTAATTACTGGATCAAATTTTTTCATTCGAAGTTTTACACCTTGTTTTAACCCTTTTGTAGGTTTTCTAACAATATATTTGGTGCCCGTTTTTGGATTTTCTTCGGGTATCATTTGTTTTAATGCATAAGAAGATTTTTTTGCCATTTGCAAAACTGGATATATTATATTTAGTATAAAAAATAAACCTTTTTTTACCTCTATTAATAATCAGAGGTATTAAAGCGAATATAAGGATTGTAGAGTCCTTTTTTCTTTGCAATTTTAATTTGTTTATTTCTTTGTCTAGCGCTATTTTTTTTATACTCGCTAATTGAATCAAAACAATATTCGCAAGATACTCCCTCTTCATATTTTAGAGAAAGTTTATCTCTTTGTTTGATAGGCATGCGACAACCATGACACAACTCATATGATCCTTTTTTCATTTCATTTTTTATAGAAACTCTATTATCAAAAACAAAACACTCACCTTTCCATCTTGAATTATTTTTTGGAACGTTTTCTAAATAATTTAATATTCCCCCTTTTAATTGATATAAATTTTTAAATCCTAATTTTAACATATATGAAGATGCTTTTTCGCAACGAATACCTCCTGTGCAAAACATTGCTATTTTATCAGATTTATACTTATTAAGATTTTCTTTTATATATTTTTTAAATTCATTAAAATTTTTTGTATTAGTTTTTTTCGAGTTATAGAATGTTCCTATTTTGCTTTCATATTCATTTCTTACATCTATAAGATGAATATCTTTTTGTTGAAGTAATGAATTCCAATTTTCAGCAGAAACAAATTTTGCAGTACTTTTTTCAACATCAAGAGCCATATTGCTAAAGGTGATGATTTCCTTTTTAATTTTTATTTTTAGACGATTAAAGGGCATAATTGGATAATATGAAAGTTTTATTTCAATAAAAGAAAATCCCAAATCAATTAGTTTTTTTTTAAAACTTTTTATAGAAGTATCAAATCCTGCTACATTGCCATTTATACCTTCGTTGGCTATCAATATAGTTCCTTTTAATTTGTGAAATTGGCAAAATTCCTTTAATAGTGCTTGAAGTTTTTTTGGATTTGCAATTTTTTTAAATTTATAAAATGATGCAATTGTAAATTGATTTTTTTGCATAATCCTTTTTATACTTTTTTTACTATATTTAAGGAATACATTTTATTAAATTATGGATTTAACAAAAGAAGAAATACTCACTCTTTTTAAAAAAGTAGCTATTCCAGCAAGTGTTGGCACATTTTTTCAGACTATGTATAATATAGTCGATACCTATTTTGCTGGCAAAATTTCTCCGGAATCATTATCAGCATTGGCAAAATCTTTTCCTTTATATTTTTTAATTATAGCAACAGGTATTGGATTGAGTGTCGCATCAACAGCCATGATGGCAAATAATATTGGGGAAGGAAATAAAAATAAAGCTTCATACTTTTTAGCTCAGGCTATAACATTTGCAATATTCATTGCAATTATCATAACCTTTGTTGGACTTAATATATCAGTTCCACTTTTAAAATTAATGGGAAGTAGTGATGAAAATATAATGTTAACACTAGATTATTTAGATATAATTTTTATTGGCTCTATTGTTATATATATTCAATTCGCAGTAAACTCATCTTTAACAGCACAGGGAGATACAAAAAGTTATAGAAATGTATTAATTTTTAGTTTTTTTTTAAATATTCTTTTAAATCCTCTTTTAATCTTCGGTTATGGAATTATTCCGGCAATGGGTATTACGGGAATAGCATTGTCTACAATTATATCTCAATTCATTGGTACAATTTATCTAATTTATAAGGTTTTAAAAACAGAATTAAAAAATTATTTATATTTTAAATGTTTTATTCCTAAGTCTGAATATTTCTTAGACCTGTTCAAGCAGGCATTCCCTGTTACTATTGGCATGATGACAATCTGTATAGGTGTTTTTATATTTTTATATTTCATTGGAACTTTTGGTGAATATGCCGTTGCAGGTTATGGAACCGCAATAAGGTTTGAACAAATTTTACTTTTGCCAATTTTAGGTCTAAATACTGCTGTACTTGCTATTGCTGGGCAAAATTTTGGAGCTAAAAATTATAAGAGAGTTCGAGAAACTTATTATAAGGCTATTTATCTAGGAAGTGGATTTATGATTTTTGGGGGTATTGTAATCTTCATAGCATCAAATTTTATTGTTGGATTATTTACTGATAATATTGAAGTTATAGAATTTGGAAGTGATTACCTGAAAATAGCTGCTTTAATGGGGCCAGTTTATCCAGTGTTTTTTATTACTTCTGCTCTGGTTCAATCAATGAAAAAGGCAATTTATACAATGTATATAAATGTACTTAGACTAATTATTTTGCCTTTTTTAACCTTATGGTTTGTTGTAAATATACTTGAAGGAGGATTTCAATCATTATTTTGGGGATTATTTATAATAAATTGGTCATTTGGTTTTTTAGTACTAACATTTTCTCATTTTTTCATGAAAAAAAATTTAAAATTATGAATGAAAATATAAAAAATATAAAAGATTTATTAAAAGGTTATACAATTGAAACAACGCCAAATGTATATAAAAAAATTGATGGATTAAAAAATTTATTACCAAAAAAAACTTGGGTATATATTACTTATTTACCTGACGAGAATCCAAAAAATATTATAGAGACAGCAAAAAAAATAAAAGAAGAAGGATTAGAACCTATACCGCATTTACCAGCAAGAACAATTAAAAATTTTACTGATCTAGAAAAATATATTGGAACTTTATCTGAATTTTCAGGAGTTAGTAAAATATTAATTATAGGAGGTAGTAGTTCGCAAAAAGGAAATATATCTTCAAGTACAGAAGTTTTGAGAACGGGATTAACAGATAAATTTCAATATACTGATATTGGATTAGCAGGTCATCCTGAAGGAAGTCCAGATATTAGTAAGGATGAACTTGATAAAGCAATAATAGATAAAAATAATTTTGCAAAAAATACAAAATCAAATTTATTTTTGGTGACTCAATTTTTTTTTGAGGCATCAAGTTTTATAACTTGGGAACAACATTTAAAAAAATTAGGCAATCAACTTAAAATTCATGCAGGATTGCCGGGTCCAGCAAATTTAAAAACTTTAATAAATTTTGCTCAATCTTGTGGAATAGGAAATTCACTAAAATTTTTATCAAAACAAGCATTAAATATAACGAAAATAGCTTCAACAAACACTCCTGACAAAATAATCAATGATCTGTCAAATCATAAAAAATCAAATAATTCCTCGAAATTAGAAAAAATTCATTTTTATCCATTCGGGGGAATGAAAAGAACATCATCCTGGGTTAATGCCCTAATAAATAATGATATTTCAATAAATAATGAAGGAGAAATAAAGATAGATGGCTTTAATTTTTAAATTTTATCCAATATTTTTATATATCGGGTATTGAAAAAACTATCTATAAATATAAAGAATAAAAAATATTTTTATGTGTGCACAACAATCTGATATTCATATAGCAAGGAAAGCTAAAAAAAAACCAATCAGTGAGATTGCTGATGGGTTAAATATACCTAAGCAATATCAATATTCTATTGGTCACCATATTTGCAAGATTGATCAAAAATATATAGAAAACTTACCAGAAAAAAAATCTAAATTAATATTAGTTACAGCAATTACGCCAACTCCTGCTGGCGAAGGTAAGACGACAACTTCTGTTGGTCTAAGTGATGGGTTAAATAAAATTGGAAAAAAAAGTATTGTTTGTCTTCGTGAACCAAGCTTGGGTCCAAGTTTTGGGATGAAAGGAGGCGCTGCAGGTGGTGGTTATGCTCAAGTAATACCAATGGAAAATATAAATCTACATTTTACAGGTGATTTTCATGCAATAACTTCAGCTAACAATTTATTAGCTTCTTTAATTGATAATCATATTTATTGGGGAAATAAACTTGAAATTGATTCAAGAAGAATAACTTGGAAGAGGTGTGTGGATTTAAATGATAGAGCTCTTAGAGAAATCTCAGCAAATTTAGGCGGAATAGCGAATGGTTATCCAAGAACTGATGGTTTTAATATTACAGTTGCTTCAGAGGTAATGGCAATATTTTGTCTAGCAACAGATTTAAAAGATCTTCAAAGAAGATTAGGTAATATCACAATAGCTTATACAAGAAATAAAAAACCAATCTTTGCAAAAGATTTAAAAGCTGAGGGGCCTATGACTGTTTTATTAAAGGAGGCATTAATGCCTAACTTAGTACAAACACTAGAAAATAACCCTGCAATAATTCATGGGGGCCCATTTGCAAATATTGCACATGGTTGCAATAGTGTAATCGCAACTAAAGCAAGTCTTAAAATAGCAGATTATGTAGTAACTGAAGCAGGTTTTGGAGCAGATCTTGGAGCTGAAAAATTTCTAAATATCAAGTGTCGCAAAGCAGAATTGAATCCAGATGCTGTAGTTATTGTTGCTACTATTAGAGCCTTAAAAATGCATGGTGGTATAAAAAAAGAAGAGCTTGGAAAAGAAAATGCGGATGCAGTAAAAAAAGGCATTTCCAATCTTAGTCGTCACATAAATAATATTAAAAAATTTGGTCTACCTATAGTTGTTGCAATTAATCATTTTGTTGATGATACAGAAAAAGAAATGAAAACCTTAGAAGAGGAATGTCAAAAAATTAATGTAGACGCAATTCCATGCCAACATTGGTCTAAAGGTAGTGAAGGAACTATAAATCTTGCTCAAAAGGTTGTTGAATTAATTGAAAATAAAAATTCATTTAAATTTTTGTATGAAGATAATATTTCTCTTATAGATAAAATAAAAACTATTGTTAAAGAAATTTACAACGCTGATGACATTGTTGCAGATAGTAAAGTTTATGATCAATTAAAGCAATTTGAAAATGAAGGATATGGTAATTTTCCAATATGTATTGCAAAAACTCAATACAGCTTTTCAACTGATCCAACTTTAAAAGGTGCTCCGTCAAATCACAGCATCCCCATCAGAGAAGTACGCCTTTGTAGCGGTGCAGAATTTATTGTTGTTATATGTGGAGAAATAATGACAATGCCAGGACTACCAAGCATTCCTGCGGCAAATTCTATCAATGTCAATAATGATGGAGAAATTGAAGGTCTTTTCTAAAACTGTTATAGATCTAGAGTTATCTATAAAATGCATAAAAAACCCAAAAAATATTCATTTTTTTCTTTAGTTAAAAATGCTTTTTCTTATCATGAAAATTGGCAGCAAGCTTGGCGCGCACCTAATCCGAAAAAAGAATATGATGCAATAATCATAGGTGGTGGAGGACATGGTTTAACGACTGCTTACTATCTCGCAAAAAATCATGGGTTAACAAATATAGCAGTATTAGAAAAAGGGTGGATAGGTGGAGGTAACACTGGAAGAAATACTACAATTATTAGATCAAATTATTTATGGGATCAAAGTGCAGCATTATACGACCATGCATTAAAATTGTGGGAAGATATGTCTCAAGAATTAAATTATAATGTTATGTTTTCTCAACGTGGTGTAATGAATGTTGCTCATAATCTTCATGATGTAAGAGAATTAAAAAGACGTTGGCATTCTAATCGATTAAATAATATTGATTGTGAATGGCTAAATACAAAACAGGTTAAAGAATTTTGCCCAATAATTAATATCTCTCCAAATATCAGGTATCCAGTTTTAGGAGCTACCTTACAACGCCGTGCAGGAACAGCAAGACATGATGCAGTTGCATGGGGCTACGCAAGAGGTGCTGATGCAATGGGAGTCGATATCATACAAAACTGCGAAGTAACTAATATAAATGTAAAGAACGGACAAGTTACTGGGGTTGAAAGTACCAAAGGGTTAATAAATACAAAAAAAGTGGGAGTTGTAACAGCTGGTCATACTAGCGTAATTGCAGACATGGTTAATATTCGTCTCCCTTTAGAAAGTAGACCACTACAAGCGTTAGTTTCGGAGCCTGTTAAACCAGTAATCGATACCGTAGTAATGTCAAATACTATTCATGCTTATGTTTCACAATCAGATAAAGGAGAATTAGTTATTGGTGCTGGTACAGATGGATATACATCTTACAGTCAACGTGGTGGATTTAATATTGTGGAAGATACAGTAACTGCAGTTGTTGAATTATTTCCTCTATTTTCAAGAATGAAAATGCTAAGACACTGGGGTGGGATTGTAGACATATGTCCCGATGCAAGTCCAATTGTTAGTAAAACTCATATTAAAGGATTATATTTTAATTGTGGCTGGGGTACTGGTGGATTTAAAGCAACCCCTGGTTCAGGTTGGGTATTTGCCCATACAATTGCTAATGATGAGCCTCATAATCTTAATGCACCTTTTACAATAAACCGTTTTTCAAGTGGTGAATTAGTTGATGAACATGGTGCAGCAGCGGTAGCACATTAATTATTATGTTTTTAATTAACTGTCCTTATTGTGGTGAAAGAGATCAAAGTGAATTTAGCTGTGGTGGCGAAGCACACATTGTTAGACCAAAAAATCCACCTGATTTAACTGATGATCAATGGGCAGATTATCTTTTTATGCGTAAAAATATTAAAGGATTGCAATTTGAAAGGTGGAATCATTTAAATGGGTGTCGTCGTTGGTTTAATGTTGTAAGAAATACTGCGACTGACGAAATTTTAAAAATTTATAATATGGGAGAAAGCCCACCAAATATCGATAATAATAATCTTAAGACTCCTTCAGGTGAACCTGAAATTGGATCTGGGAATATTTCAACTTCTTTTGAAAAAAAATAGTTATGCCAAAAAAAATTTCTTTTACCTTTGATGGGAAAAAATATTATGGGCATGAAGGAGATTCTCTAGCAAGTGCTTTAATTAGAAATGGTGTTTTTCTAATTGGTAGAAGTTTTAAATACCATAGGCCAAGAGGGATTATTAGTGCTGGAAGTGAAGAGCCAAATGCAATAGTTCAATTAGAATCAGGTGAAATTACTGAACCTAATGTAAGATCAACTGAAATAGAATTATACGAGGGTTTAAATGCTTATTCACAAAACAATTGGCCAAGTGTTAATTTTGATTTTGGATCTATAAATGATATTCTATCAATATTTATACCTGCAGGATTTTATTACAAAACATTTATGTGGCCACCAAAATTTTGGGAAAAATATGAATTTTTTATTCGTAGAGCTGCTGGACTAGGAAAATCACCTACTAAAGATGACCCAGATAGATATGAGCATTTTCATTATCATTGTGATTTATTAATTGTTGGAGGTGGAGTAAGTGGATTATATGCAGCTAAATTAGCAGCGAAATCTAATTTAAAAATTCTACTTGTAGAACAAAATTCTCAATTAGGGGGCGATAGTCTATCAAACCAAAATTCACAAACAGAATTATCATTAACTAAAGAATTAGATGAGCATAATAAGTTGGACAATTTAAAAATTATAAAAAATACAACAGTCTTTGCATATATGCATTCAAACTACCTTCTTGCATCTCAAAAAACAAATAATAAAAATTTAAGACAAATTATTTGGAAGATAAGAGCAAAAAAAGTTATTTTAGCAACTGGATCAATTGAAAGATTTTTAACATTTAACAACAATGATAGACCGGGAATAATGTTAGCTAATAGTGCTAGAAGGTACTTAAATTATTATTCAAACAAAATAGGGAAAGAAATAGTTATATTCACAAATAATGATAGTGCCTATAAAACAGCAATAGATTTTCATCTAAACGATATAAAGGTAAAAGGAATAGTTGATATCCGTAAGCAAAGTAATGGAGACTTAGTTAAAAAAGCAAAAAAACTTGGAATAAAAATTTTCTTTAACTATGCTGTAATAAATACCAAAGGAAGAAAAAGAATAAACAAAGTTATTATTAGTAAAATAGATGCAAATTTTAAAAGATTGATTGGAATTCCAGAAAAAATTTCATGTGACTTGCTTTGTGTTTCTGGAGGTTGGACACCTACAGTACACTTGTTTTCACAGTCAAGAGGTAAATTAATTTATAGGGAATCAGATGCATCATTTGTTCCTGATAAATCATTTCAAGAAGAAATATCAATTGGTGCTTGTAATGGTACTTTTGAATTAGAAGAAATTCTAAAAGAAACTTTTAACAAAATGAAAAAATTATTAAAAGAATTTGGTAAAAATATTAATGAAAAATTTATAGAAAATACTGAGAAAGTTTTTCAAGACAAAATGCAACATATTTGGCTTGTTCCAACAAATATGCATTTTGGCAAAACAAAAATGTTTGTTGATTTTCAAAATGATGTAACTGCAAAAGATATAAAATTAGCTCTTAATGAAGGATATAGATCAATTGAACATATCAAACGTTACACAACTACAGGCATGGCAACAGATCAAGGAAAAATTAGTGGTATTAATGCCCTAGGAATTATTTCTAATTTATCTGACATTCCTGTGCATGAATTAGGAACTACTACATTTAGATTACCATATACACCTGTAACCTTCGGTGCAATGGCTGGAAGACATGTAAAAGAATTTTTTGATGTTGAAAGAACTACTCCAATGCATAATTGGCATATAAAAAATGGTGCTAAATTTGAAGATGTAGGACAATGGAAAAGGGCTTGGTATTATAAGAAAAAAGGTGAAAATATGAATCAAGCTGTAAATAGAGAAGTAAAAGCAACAAGGAATGGAATTGGTATTTTAGATGCATCAACGTTAGGTAAAATTGATATTAAAGGTAGAGATTCAAGTGAGTTTTTAAATCGAGTTTACACTAATGCCTGGTTAAAACTTGAAATTGGCAAATGCCGATATGGATTGATGCTTGGTGATGATGGAATGGTAATTGATGATGGTGTAACTAGTAGACTTGGAGAAAATCATTATTTAATGACTACAACAACAGGTGGTGCAGCAAGTGTTATGGGTAAACTTGAAGATTGGCTTCAAACAGAATGGCCGGAGTTAAAAGTTTATTTAACATCAGTAACTGAACAGTTTGCTACAATAAGTATTAATGGGCCTTATGCTATAAATCTGATGAATAAAATATGTCCTGATCAAAATTTTTCAAAGGAAAATTTTCCTCACATGAGTTTTAAAATTATAAAAATATTCGATATTAATTGTAGAGTAATGCGAATTAGTTTTACTGGTGAGATGTGTTATGAAATAAATATTCCATCAAGTTATGCTAATTCTTTATGGAAAAAATGTTTTGAATTAGGACAAGAATTTAATATCACTCCTTATGGTACTGAAGCAATGCACGTGTTACGTGCTGAAAAGGGATTCATAATTGTTGGACAAGAAACTGATGGATCTGTAACTCCAATAGACTTAAATATGAATTGGATAGTTAGTAAGAAAAAATATGATTTTATTGGCAAAAGAGCTTTATATCGAAGCGATACCGTTAGAAGTGATCGAAAACAACTCGTTGGAATTTTAACAAAAAATCCGGAAGAAATTTTGGAAGAAGGTGCACAACTAGTTGAAAAAATTTCAACCCCACCTATGGAAATGGTTGGTCATATTACATCAAGTTATTATTCACCTAATTTAGGTCGATCGTTTGCTCTAGCGTTAATAAAAGAGGGAATAAATAAAAAAGGACAATCAATATTTGCCCCTATGCCAAATAAAACAATTGAAGTGGAAATAACAAGTCCCGTATTTATTGACCCATCAAATACAAGATTGGGAACCTAATGTTAAAGCGAGAAAATATTATCCATCCTATTCAAAATAATAATGATAAAAACTATTCTGACATAAAGATTCAGGAAATTTCATTTATTAAAAAAATAAATTTACGACTTAATCCAAATAATAAAAATTTCATGGCAATATGTGGAAAAATTCTTGGTACAATTTTACCCACCAAACCGAATACATATAATAAAATTGATAAGATAAAAATCGTTTGGTTGGGACCTGATG
>TARA_B100000686_G_scaffold146124_1_pt1 | contig 11356 bp, 13 predicted proteins | sample TARA_B100000686 | Tara Oceans TARA_B100000686 (sample SAMEA2622733) | marine metagenome | biome: marine biome (ENVO:00000447); feature: marine epipelagic mixed layer (ENVO:xxxxxxxxx); material: "saline water (ENVO:00002010), including plankton (ENVO:xxxxxxxx)" | depth 150 m
ATTTGCTCCAGCAAAGTATCATAGTCACTGGCCACTAGGTATTTCGCTTCTTCACCAAGGGCTTTGAAATGCTCTCGACCACATTTTATTTTATCTTGCTCATTGGCTTTCAGAAGGTCTTCAATAACAGTGCCAGTGCTTGTATTTTTTGTTTCAACCACAAAATACAAACGCTCAGTTCCGTCCATTTCCATTAAGACAGCCCAGTCTGGGTTGTATGTGCCAAGAGGCGTGTCTATTTTGAACCATGCTGGAAGCTTGGCATATACTTTGACCTCATCGTTAATTTCAAAAGATTCAGCCATTTTTGATTCTGTGTCTGAATCATATACGACATGGTCATAGATAGAGCGTTCTGCTTCAATCATATTTTTATTGAGGTAGCCTATAAGCTCTTCATTTTCGAATAGTTCCTGCTCATAATAGTAATCATCACCGATCTTTTGATATTTAACAAGTTATGGTTCCCGGTCTGGAAGCCTATAACTGGTGCTGCGTCCGCCCCCGGGGTTTTGAATAAATATGCCGCGTTCCTTCAGCTCTTGGATATCGCGCAGGGCTGTATCGTTCGAGCATTTAGCCAGCTTTGCATATTTCGATGTGTTCATAAAACCTTCAAAGCCATCTTCAAGCATGCGATTAATTATCAACCGTTGCCGATCATTAACAGGCTTTTGATTGATGATATCCCAGAGCTGCGCCTTGAATAGAACATTCCCGAGTGTCGCTTCCGCATTACTTATAGCTCGACCAAGGCAGTCCAAGAACCATGACAGCCACCCTGTTATATCGAGTGTAGCGCGTTGTTGCGCTTCAAGCCTATCATAATACTGTTTTCGCTCAGCTTCGATTTGAGATGATAGACTGTAAAAGCGATCTGGCGTCCCGTCTGCGCGGGCAAGCGCCATGTCGCCAATAGCCCGAGCAATACGCCCATTGCCATCTTCAAACGGATGGATGGTTACAAACCAGAGATGAGCAATACCAGCTTTAATTACAGGATCTGTTCGATCATCGCTTGCCGTCCATTCAAGGAATACACTCATTTCCTTTTCAAGGCGTTCTGCACTTGGAGCTTCAAAATGAACCTTTTCTTTACCAATCGGCCCGGAAACAACCTGCATTGGTCCTGCCGCAATGGTGCGCCAATCACCAACGGTGATCTTGTGCATGCCGCTGCGCCCAGTTGGAAACAATGCCGCATGCCAGTCAAACAGGCGGTCTTTTGTCAATGGTTTCGAGAACTGTTGTGTGGCATCCAGCATCATCTCAACAATGCCTTCAACGTCACGGCTTGCAGGGATAAGCCCCGCAATATCAATTCCGAGCCTACGGGCGATGGATGAGCGCACTTCTTCTGGGCTCAAATTCTCTCCCTCAATGGCCGATGATTTGACGACGTCATTGGTTAGTGTGCGAAGAGAAGCCTCACGTTTAAGCTCAAAACCAAGCCCCTCCATGCGCCCTAGCAAACGGCCTTGGCGATGGCGTATATCGGCCAGCTTGGATGCAAGGGTTTCTGCATCCCATGTAAAATTTGGCCAGTCTTGATGTTCATGAATCCACATTGTAATCACCGCAATATTTAAGGTGATTATGAGCTTTATTCACCGCATAGTCAAGATAAATCACCGCATATAATGCGGTGAATAAGTCGCTTATTTACCGCACAAGAAAATTAGGAGGTTAGAAGTCCCACTTAAAGTGAGCCTATTATCCTTTTAACGTTTCCAGCAACTTTGTTTTAATGAGGGCTTTTCTGCAAATAAGGAACTGGTCGAAATTCTCAAAAGATAAATCTAACCCTGAAGGTATGAAATTCTGAGCTTTATAATCTTCAATTTTAAGCTGACGGTTTTTGCAATATTCTTCCATCCATATTTTTGGAGCTCTGTCATTTTTACTACAATTATCACTGCCTTCTAATAGCTGGATGTTAGATATATAATCACCCCCGTCTGCTTTTTGCTCTTTGTTTAGTTTTGAATACGGGTAAATATGATCTTCATGAAAACTTACATCACGATAATTATGTGAGGGATAAAGCAATGTTAGCAATGCCCAACTGTCCTGCGAGCCTTTAGGTTTAAAAGCAGCATGGAGCGGATTTCCTGGTTTATAAAATCCTCTGCGTCAGAATTCCATATTTTAAAACCACAGGATGCCAATATCAGTTTTTGATGATAATGAGCGGTTCTTTGAGGAAAAGCCGCAGGATCAAACGTATCGGATGAAAACCCTAATTTGCGAGAGACATAATCTATATCATTCTGGTGGTAGTACTTTGGTGAGAAAAACCGCTTCCCGGCTTTGAAATATCCGTATCCTAGAAGAAAAGCAATTTTGTTGGCAGGGGATCGCAGCTTATGGATATTCTCCAAAACATAAGGCGTGGTCTCGAAAAACTGTTTTCTCTGCCTTGTGTTCAATATTATAGGGCGTTCAAAATCATCTTGCTCGGTTACACTGAGAATATTCATACGTGGCATGTAAAATGACCTTTCTTTTCTTTCTAAAACGCGTTACTTTTGGAATAGATACTGCAAGGGGTTTTTGCAAGCACAAACTACGCGTAAATGCATAACAGTAGAAACTCTTGTCTAAACGTTCGTTTGTGAAAGGATGATAGTGTGATTTTTGGATATAGCCGGATTTCAAAAGGCGATGATCAAAATGCCAGATTACAAATCAAGGCTTTTAAAGAGGCCGGCGTTGAAAAAACGTTTGAAGAAAATGCTTCTGGCGGTAGATGGGATCGTCCGGCTTTGCACACCATGCTCAATCAGCTTCGCAAAGACGATATTGTTGTGGTTTGGAAGCTGGATCGTTTGTCCAGATCCTTAAAAGACTTGCTTGTTATAATGGAGCGCATTGATAATGCCGGTGCCGGATTTAAAAGCCTGACAGAATCCATAGACACAACCAATGCTGCAGGGCGTATGATGATGCAAATGGTGGGCGCATTTGCCGAATTCGAGCGAGAAATGATCCGAGAGCGTACAAAAGCCGGATTAGATGCTGCCAGAGCTGAAGGCCGGGTTGGTGGACGGCGACCAGTGCTTCGAGATGATCAGAAAAAAGACATTATCGAGAATATTCTCTCAGACCGCAAAACCGGCGCTCAAATGGCAAGGCTTTATAATGTCTCTGAAGCCACCATTTCTCGCGTCGTAGCAAAGCATCGGCAGCCTATAATCTAAAATCCTTATTGCTGATTTTGTACCTTTGTGCGTTTAGACCCGAGTTCTGTGCAGGAGAATATCCTTGGACCGGATATGTAAGCTACGCAACTGTCAAGGGGGGAGTATGATGCACTGGCTCAGGAATGCGAAACGCTTCGATAATTCCATTAATTCCATCTCCGGGCAGGCCAAAAACAACCCTTACGCCCCAGTCGTATAATGTTTGTACCAATATATGTGATGCGGTCTGTGCCATAAAAATCTCCTGTTATATCTAGAATATTTCACAAACTATCGACTTGATTAGGAACTAAGCAGTTAAAATTTTGTTTGTTTTATAGGGTCAAATCCCATAAAGGTACGTATCTACCAATAGGAATTTAGGTTTCAGGTCTGATCTTTTGAATTTCTTCTGGCGGGAAATGCCGATAGAACGTTGTTCTTCCGATACTGAGTGTTTTGATAATATCGGATATGAAAGGATAGTTTTCAGTATCCTTTAGCATGGCTTTAGCTGTGCGGAGCTTTTCATCATTCATGATGGCTGGCCTACCACCAATAGGGGTCTGACGCGCAATGGAACGAAAAGTGCGCTAAAGAAATTACGCTACGAGTAATTGTTGCACAACCGGCATAAAGGCACAGCGCCCCACGCCCCCTGACAAAAGCTGTGGCAACAGCCGTAAAATAGTCTATAGTTCCCGGACGAATAGCAAAGAAGGGAGGGCATGATGCTGGTTGAGCTGGTCATCGGTGCTACTATGATCGCAATCACCGTTATCACGCAGGCTTTTGTGCTGGATTTTATCATTCACAAAGTAAAAATTCTCGAGCGCAGCGGCACTTTGTTACGGCTGGGTGCGTTGCGAAAAAGCATTACACTTTCTGTTGTCGTTCTGGGCGTATTTTGTTCGTTGATTGCCGCCATGTGGCTGTGGGCAGGGCTGTATATATTTTTGCAGGTGTTTTCCGATGTAGAAACCGCGCTGTATTTTTCAATTGTCAGTTTTACAACAGTTGGTTTTGGCGATGTTGTGCCGAGCGCGGAATGGCGGCTTTTAGGCAGTATCGAATCTGCGAACGGCTTTCTTCTGTTCGGCTGGAGTACAGCCTTCATTTTTGAAGTTACAGCCATGATCTACCGGAAGGAAAGCGAAACATCCAAATTTGGCTCTGTTGCAAATAATAGTTAAGGGTCGGATTTTCTGTTGAGGCAGTGAATTGCCTTCAGTTTCTATTTTTTGCTTGCTAAGCGTTCCCGCCCCCGGCGCTTAATTTTTTCTATATCAAGGGTCAAATCCCATAAAGGTACGAAGGCGAGAGCGGACAGCGTCAGCAGCGATACCCACTATGGTCACGGACAGAAAAACATGGTTTAATTAACGAAAGATTTGGGATCGGAAAGAAACGCCGTTTAAATCATAAATCAGGAGAATCGCATGCTGTCACCCAATGACTATCGCCGCCTTGCGATGGTGCTACGTAGGTTAGCCCCAACTACCGCACGACCTGCTTTGGTGCGGCTAGGTCTTCTCCGCAGTGCTACTGCAAGCGAGGCAAGTGAGGCAAGTGAGGGCGTGGTATACGAGAGCTTTGTCGCTGCCCTTGAGGAGCTCGGCCCTACTTTTATAAAACTAGGCCAGATCATGGCAACCCGGTCGGATCTTCTTCCACCTGAGTTGACGGAGCGACTTAGCCGTCTCCATGATGACGTTGCTCCGGTCCCCTTCGAGGAGTTGCGCACACAGCTGACTATCGACCTTGGCGGTTCGCCGGAGGAGCTTTTCGCCGAATTTTCATCGACGCCGATTGCCGCCGCGTCAATTGCCCAGGTCTATGCGGCACGGCTTAAGACTGGTGAAGATGTGGTCGTGAAGGTCCGCAGGCCGGGAATCGAGGCGGTCATGCGTGCGGATCTTCGGCTGCTGGCGGCAGCGGCTCGCATTGTAGAGCGTCGCGCGCCAGCAATGCGTCGACATCAGCCCGTGCGTGCTGTGGCGGAACTAAGTGAAGCGCTTTTAGAGGAGATCGATTTTCGCATCGAGGCTCGCAATCAGACGGAGATTCGCAAGCGTACGACTGCTTTCCTTGTGCCTCTCATACATGAGCGGTTTACAACGGAAAGAACCATGGTCAGCACGCGGGTCCGTGGTCGCAGCCCCAATGCAGCGTTTCGCGCTGAGCAGCCTGCCTTGGCCCGCACCTTGGCACCGGAAGCAGCTAGGGGCCTATTAGGCATGATTCTATTGGATGGGGTTTTCCACGCCGACCCACATCCTGGAAATATTCTGGTGACTTCAGACGGTCATCTGGCGCTGCTAGATTTCGGCTCGGTCGGGCGTCTCTCAGCCAAGCGGCGAGAGCAGGTCCTCGTGGTTCTGGGCTCTTTGGTAGATGCCGATGTCGCGGCGGTATCAGACGTGTTAATGGAGTGGGCTGGCCGCTCTGGGCCCCCGCCGCCTGGCCTCGAACAGGGTGTCGAGCGATTCTTCCTGCGTTATTCTCCCGATTCGGGGCGGCCAATCAGACTTGCTGAAGCGGTCAGCGAATTCATTTCTATAGCCCGGGACAACGCACTGACCTTGCCGCCGGATTTGCTGCTCTTGATGCGCACCTTAGGCATAGCTGAAGGCCTGGCGAGGACGCTCGACCCTGACATTGATGTTATAGCCGTGATCGCGCCTGTGGTGGTTCGGGCTTTCGCTTCCAGGTTTGAGCCGAAGGCGCTGGCCACGCGCGCCTTTCGGACTTTCAAGGAACTTGACCAGATCCTCGCCATCGGGCCGGAAGCAATTCGGCGCGGCATTGGTCGCATCAGCCGTGACGGTCTCGTCCTCCAGGTCTCGGTTTCACATTTAGATGAGTTACCTCGAGCGGTTAAACGCGCCGGTGAAAGTCTATCACTCGGGATCGTTGTTGCTGCCCTCATCATCGCCGCTGGCATTGTCACCGCCGGAAACGACGACCAGATCGCCTCGCTCGGACGCTTGGCGATCCTTATCCTCTCAGGGGTTGGATTGATCGCCTACTTGGTCCGCCTGTCTCGGCGAGACTAAGGCTCGGCGCAACATAAAACGCGCAATCTAGGCACTTTTCTGTGATCATGGCCTTTCAGATCTATAGCTATCCCGAGCCTTCAAAAAAGTTTAAAAAGTCAACAACAGGAAGGTTATTTGTGTTGTCAAAAGAAAGGAAAGCAGATCTTCGCCTCGCTTAATAACAAACTGTCTAAAGTTAAGGACCTGTAAATGCCATGGCCAGCAGCGCGAGCTTGAGATTCTTTCCGATCATGCGAGAGGTATTATTCCATCACTGCCAGGCGTCGCCCTTCTGTTGTCACATAACGAACAAGTTCATATTCAAAGGGTGATCCGGTTTCGTGATATCGGAAATCGTTGTTAGCACGGGTGTTGACTGGTTTTAGGCCGTACTGCACGATGCTATAAGCGGTTTCGTCTTGTATATGGTTCGGCATAACGAAGGAAAAGGCGACCGCATCCGCCACCATTCCGACTGTGTCACGTACGTTGGAAGGCCCAAGGACAGGTAAGACGATATAGGCGCCGGAGCCGGCACCCCATACACCCAGCGTCTGACCGAAATCTTCTTTATGCTGTGTGATCCCGATCTCGGATGCCGGATCGTATAGACCGAGCAGCCCTACTGTACTGTTAATGGCAAAACGCCCTATTCCTGTGAACGCCTTGTCGGGCTTCCACTGAAGGGCAGAATTGGTAACGTTGCTGAATTCTCCGAGATTCGAGAAGAAACTGGAAATCCTGTCATCCACATAATCTGGCACGACAAAATCATAGCTATCCACTATCGGCAGAAAAACATATTTATCAAACTTCGCATTAAATTTATAGAGGCTGCGGTTCGTCCCTTCGATAGGATCGTATATCACAAATTGTTCTTTGGCATTTTCTTCGATGTTGGCGCGCGTATATTGTCGCGCTGGATCTTTATAGGATGAAACGTTACTATCAGCCGCGCAGGCTGTTAATAGGGAAAGGCAAATGCCGGAGAGTATAAAGACCCTGATCATGGCTGCGTTCCTTTAAAGAAATTAGCAACGCGCCATGCAAAGGCGGGATGCTCGATATTGCCCAGATGCCCCCCTGTTGGGAAGATCCATGATTTCCCGGTGAAGAGAGATTCCAGCGTCGCCAGTTCTCCGGGGGCTAGAATAATATCGTCGCGGTTGGTAATGAGGCCGATACGAGGATTGGACGCGATCCAGTCTCGCAAAGGTTCAAGACTGCTTTGACCTATAAGTTCATTATAGGTGAGGCCCGGTGTATTGGTCATGTAGTAGGCCGTATAAATATCTTTGAAGTAATCGCCAAATCCCGTGCGAAGCGCCATGGCCATATAATCATTGAGGGGAGTATCCGATTGGAAAGGTCTATCTGAGGGATAAATGTAATTGGCATGGCTCATGACATCGGATGTAAAAATCATGTTTGCAGCAGAGAAGCGGAAGGCAAAACCGATCGTCGTGGCCATTTTGTCGTTTGTCGGTTTTAGACGACTGTAGCTTTCGAGAAGCATATTTTCGTTTGACAGGTCAAAGGCATCGGAATCATTACGCAATTGTGACAAGCGCGCCATCGTCCGGTTCAGGAATGTGTCGAGTTCATCGATCCCACCGGGTAGTCCTTGAAGTAGCATCTCATCCAATCGTAAAATAGAACTGTGAAGACTCAGCGGGGGATTAATCAGCAGCGTCTTATCCAAGCCGATCTTCTTTTCCTGTTCATCAAGCATGGAAACAAAGGCTGCATTCCACGCACCTAGGCTATAGCCGGCGATATGGGTCGATGTAATTGCCCGCTTTTGCGCAACCCGTTTCTGAATCATAGTCATGACACGGTAGAGATCTTTTGCATCAGTTTGGCCATTTCCAGGAAAGTGATTTGCGCTTGCTGTTACAATAAAATTTGCATGGGTGGGAGATGGCAGCATGATTACATGGTGGCCAGAATTATATAAAGTATTGGCTAGGGCTACGGTAAAGCGTGATTTATACCCAGCCCCTGTTCCGCCAATAAGATAAACAAGCGGAGCCGCTTTATCCTGCAACATCTGTCCGTAGAGAAGTCCATTATAGTACCAGAAGCCTTCGGGAATTTTCCTATCCGGAAAAACTACCAGTTTTTCTTCGTCCGCTTCAATGGCATCGGGGTACCGGACTTTCATTTCTGCCGGGGTACCGATGATGGTAGCAGCATAAGCATTGTTTATCGGGTAATCGTAAACCGGCGGTGCCGCTGCTTTAGGGAAGGAGGCATCCTTGTGGGCACAGGCTACAATTAATGTGAGGCTCAGCCATAGCACAGTAAAAAACGTAATCTTTGGGAGAGCCTGCATAGGTGATACTTCCATTCAGTGAAAATTATATTTAAAAACATTAAATTTTTAATTAATCGGCCCATCCATGACATGCATTTATTTCTAACAAAACGCTCGCTTATTAAGCCGAGCGCTTTGTTAGTTCATAAAGAGACCTTCAATTATCAAGAATCTCTTCTTTTTGCTCCTCGTATTCGTCCGGCGTGACTGCACGTTCTTTATAGGCATCCTGGAGATCCAATAACTGCTCTCCTTTGGTGCCAGGTTGTGGCGGTTCAGATGCACAGGCTCCCAAAAAAAGAGCGGGCAAAATAGCCATTGTCATTAGTGCTTTTTTTATCATAATTTCCTTCTCCTACTGAGTGTCTACGCTGTCGTACTGGTCTTAAAAAAACAGCTTGTTTTGTATAAACGTTTGGAGGCCTTCGAAAGTTCCGATGTCACGGTTAATAAAGAGTCATTTAGGAGGCCTTGTTGTGGTGAAAAATTTTATCGGCCTAAAATTTCCAGCATAGCGATGTAAGCATTGTTTTTTGTACTTACATCTTGCTCCCCCCGCCTAGCACCTTGTAAAGATTAACCAGATTTCCAAACCTTTTTGAATATCTTCAATCGAGCGCTCTCCCAATAACTCGGTTGCAATCTCCTGCGCGCGGGCGCGAATACCGAACGCAATGTAGTCACGCCCGATCACCAGATCCTCACCGCGTGCATCTTTGCCTCTAATAATCACATGGGCATGAACATCATCAGTATCATAATGAACTGCCGCCACCCATGAGAGCTTGGTCTTAAGATCCCCTTGGGCACGCTTCATGACTTCACGAACATAGCCTCTGAAATCTTCGATCTCATCACCCCGTTCCGGCGAGAGTATCATCCGAAAATGGTGACGATCATTTTTGCATAACTCAAAGAAATCCTGACGTCCTAAATCCTCATTTTTAGCATCAAACAGGATGGCTTTTTCACCATCCTCCCCTGCCCTGTTTCGGCTGATGTAATGAATGTGATGATAGAGATTTTGACCGCCTGAATTGGCACCTGATCCAACGCCTTTGGTCTTGTTTTTCACCGGATTAATTTTCACTACCACACGCTGTGCCGATACCAAACCTGCAAATGAATTTCCGCGCATCAAGCCCGATCTGCGTTTGATTTTTTTCGGCCCTGACTTTACCTCGCCATGACGATTGAGCTTTTTAAAGAACGCTTTTCTGGGGCTATCTCTAGTCACAATCAATGGCCGGGAAACGCCATCGCTCCCCGTAAAATTCTCACCACTGATCCGATCTAAAAACATTAATTCTTCTCATCCGTTTCTCGCCAAAAAGGCAATAATTCACCTTCCTACTATACAATTTATTTTACCTTATTACAATACTTATAAACGTGCAAATTATACAATAATAACAATATTTTCATATAAATATAATTTATATCTTTTATCTTGTATTAATCTAATATCTACCTAACGCACCTTCCTATCACATTCAATCACTGTCCTATCCGCTCGCAACATAGCCTGTCTCCAGCTCTGCATAGTGGTTGATTCAAAGCACAAAAAAACACCCTCATCATTTCCGACAAGAGCACATTTCGAACAAGAAAAAGCCCCTCTTTGCGAGGGACTAAATTGAGTTAGTTTTGGCGGGACCAGATCAAAATATACTGGTCGTCTTTTTGAACCAGATTGGCGTAAATCGGATTTGGGAATTCCGGCGCATCAATCTGAACGGAGATATATGCATTTTGATTATCGCTAATCTTATTCCACCCTGCCCCTGCTTCGAAGCTTCCGATTTTGGCTCTAAAATCAGGCTTGTTATCATTCGCTTCGCCATCACCGATGGGCTGTAATTTGAGATGAACATTGAGGGTCGCTGTTTTCAGTTTTCCTTCAAAGCTTCCATTCTCTTGTTTTTTCATATTCGCTATAATTGACATTGTATTTTCCTTTTCTTGATTATCACTAGAGCAACACCTTATTGCCCTTTCTGATGGCATAAAAATTCACTGGCCGGCTTCGACGCGTCACAGAATAAATTTGTCCCCGCGAGGAATTTATCGCTTGCGATAAAGGGGAAATTTATTCTTGAAGCATAGGCGAAGGCAGGTCAGTTAAATTGCCTAAGGGTGTAAAAGCTGAATGGCAGGACTTTCCGGAAGAATTCCTCGCAATCACCAATGAGCAAGCATCATCCGTTCCCTGCAATGGTCGAGCGGGATGCTACATGAATGTCGTACAGCATGGTCCGGGCGATATTGTTGGTATTTGCACATCTGACACCAAACAATGCGACCGCCGCTCGCTCAACAAATCAGAACTGGCGCTGTATCGCATTGATCACAAAAAGCTGGCTATCAAGATTGCTGAGGCCATTGGTTTTACCGAGCGACACGAAAAAATGACAGACCATACAGCCCTGTGGAAATTTGGTGTGCTCAATCCGCAAGCCGAACATAGCTTTCCGGTCTATTGCTTTTTAGGCCAAACATCCTCGCAGCTGGATAAAATCGTCAATCAGCTTTGTATGGGTGAGCAGACGTTTCTATTGATTGCTGCCACCAGCAGTCTCATTAGCACTGCCAGTTCTGATGCAAGCAGCAGGCATAAATCCAAACTCATCGGCATAAATGATGTGCTCGCCGTTGACGGCACAGGCAAGGTCACGGCGAAAGATAGTGCTCAAACCATCGTCTCCAACTGGCTGGAGACAGTGTTGCCAAAATCAGCCAAGCCTAGTGAAGCTAATCAGCTGGTGCTGCGTCCGGGAACAACTTGGAAAGACATATCAATTACATTCCTTGCTAGGGAT
>TARA_B100000686_G_scaffold98912_1_pt1 | contig 11302 bp, 9 predicted proteins | sample TARA_B100000686 | Tara Oceans TARA_B100000686 (sample SAMEA2622733) | marine metagenome | biome: marine biome (ENVO:00000447); feature: marine epipelagic mixed layer (ENVO:xxxxxxxxx); material: "saline water (ENVO:00002010), including plankton (ENVO:xxxxxxxx)" | depth 150 m
AAAAAATCCATTATAATTTGTGATACTATGGATATCTAATTATTTTTAAGGAGAGGAAATGGATCCATTGATATCCGTTATGATTTTTTTGTCAGCAGGCTTGCTAGCTTCTTTATTGATTCTTTATTTTATATTTCCAATTGAAAGTTCCCGGAGGGACGGTGTTCAGTTGGAATCGATTTATAGAGATAGGGCACGTCTTGGCCCTGAAACTTTCTGGAATTAACCTGAGAGAACTTCCTGATTTGTCAAAGCTAAATGAATATGCATGAATAATAAGTGTGGGTCGAAGGTCGGAAGGACCATGTGTTTATATACTGGCTCGATCTTCTGTAATTAGCCCGTCTTAGGAGGAAAAAGATGTCAACATTTATTATTGTCGATCAAGGCCCTGGTTTGAGTAGAACTATTGTTGAGAGCCTCTATCGTGCCTTCTCCGTCTACTGACCAAACAGATGATTTACTGGGGGAGCCAACATCTGCGGGTGGTTCATCAGTAACGACTATCCAGACATGTTTCTCCGGATCCCTTGTGGTAGTCATGCCCGACTGTCCGAGATTGGGATAGCAGGGAGAAAGGAACGCGAACATTCTGCTTTTTGCTTCATCTGCATTCCTGATAACAGGGGTGCATTTCGCTCTCATTTCGTTGGATTGTTTTCCTGTGCTATCAACGGGAGACAGGTCAAGTTTAGTCCAAACTGCAATTGCCCTGTCATTTACAGGGGTAATGTCAGCATTTCTTGAAACACTCCAAACCCCGAAATCATCCATCGAATATTTGGGATCTGAAACGACCAGCCAGTCGCCGGTTTCCTGATTCCGTCTTGCAATCAGACTGGCAACTGGAATTTCAGGATGGCATTTCGCTAATTCGGTCCAAAGGACCGTAGATGCTTCTGTTTCAGTTATGACATCGGTTGCCGCTGGTTCCATCTCATCGGTATCACAATACACAACTTCCCTCTCATAAATTGGTTGATTTAGGTTAGGCATAGGTTCTTTGGTATTGGGATCGATAATAATTTGTCCTTTGTCATCTATTGAATTCGAATAAAGGGCCGCACCCGTTATGGGGTCTCTTTTTTGTATTTTCCTACCATCCTTATCCAACTGATACGGGGCAGTTTTGTTTTTTTTCGGGGCATCAATATAGTCACGCCATGTTCGTGCCTGATTGTTATGAGGGGTAATAAGTCCTGACCACATATTTACTTTCCAGGTTCCAAACTCTTGCGGGGAATATTGGGAGGGCGTGATCAACCAATCATCGCTAGTTCCTCCTGGGGTTATTTGTACCTCTAAGTCTGTCTTTTTTAAGTCAACACATCTTGTTAGTTTTACCCATAGCTCTTGGAGGGCCACATTTTTATCGGGAATAACAGGAGTAGGGGTTTGTCCTACTGAGGTGACTGGAGCGTCTGGACATATGTCAAAATCACCGGTTTCCGGGTTAAATTTTTTTTTGAAAGGACAATCTTGCGAATCGGATTCCCCTCCGCAGGATACAAAAGAAAAAGCAGCGACCAATAAAAAAAATAGCGCCGTGTATTTCAATACATCGTATTGTTTTCTAGAGATCAAAAGGACTGTGTGCTACTCCGTCTAGTATTTATGGGCCCTATTGTACATTCATTTTACTATTGAAGGAACGCTTTCCTGTGCATTAGAGCAAGAGGTCTTTTCCGATCAGATAACACCTAATCAAAAGATCGGAACAGTCTGAGGTGAAGCCACAATTTGTACAAATTGTCTTGCACTTTATAGATATGGTGTTAGCGCCGCAAAGCATGCATTGGTGTTCTGTGGCATTCATATTAATCACCTCTTTACGGATTTATTAATATCAAATTGAACGGTTGAGGGGAACTATAAGCCGAGTTCTGTAATCACCCATGTGGATGACTGACGACCATCTATCTAGCCTTACTGTTACCAGTAAGATCAAGCGGCCAACCCAGGTTAGGCTCGGAACCCTATAAACCTCTATTAGGCCTTGCTCCAGATGGGGTTTGCCTGGACCACAATTGTTACCAATTGCGCGGTGAGCTCTTACCTCACCTTTTCACCCTTACTGCCTTGCAGCGGTTTGTTTCTGTGGCACTTTCCGTCGGGTCGCCCCGCCCCGCCGTTAACGGGCATCTATCCGAATGGAGCTCGGACTTTCCTCTCGGTGCAGAACACCCAGCGGCCGTCCATTCCCCTCACGCCTTTCTCTATTCTACCACTTTGATTGAGCACTTACGGGCTATTACAAAGCTATTTTTACTGAACGATCTTTTACAATAACAGTGGCAACATATTCGTTGAGGAATGCGTGTCGCCTCGCGAAAGTTTGTTCGTTCCATGTTTCGAGCAATTGGGGAATTTCCTGGAGAGTGCAGCTGAGGAAAGCTTGTTCCCTAGCATCATCCAAGGCCTGCAGATACAGTTCTAATCTTTCTAAGACTGATTGGCCTCGGGCTGTTTTTTTCATGAATTCGACGAATCTCTTTTCTGCACTGACTACTTTTGCCAGTCGTCCTTCCGCGGCATTCCTCAATTTTTGTTCACCTCTGAGGCCTGATACACTCTCGTTGAGTTTACCGTTCCGTACCAAAGTCTTGAGCATTTTTACGACCCGGGTCTCCAATTTATCTGTAGTCCATGTGTGGTAGCCACAAGTCCCTTGATTTCCTTTTGATTGGCACTGATAGTAGCGGTAGGTATTTTTCACTCTTTCCCCGCCTTCTCTTTTCCAATTTTGTTTTCTAGTGACTCCCATCATTGTTTTTCCACAATAACCACATTCGCACAAACCCGACAGCAGGTACGGTTCAACCTTAGGGAAACCCTTGTACTTTCTCCGTTCCCTAACTTTATCTTGCGCAGCCCTGAATAAATCCGACTGTATTATCGGCGTATGGTTTCCGGTCAATCGTAGGCCGAATCGCTGGTAAGTCCCAATGTAGGAAGAATTTTTCAATATGTCCCGTACAGTTACTATATTCCAAGAATTGCCTTTTCTAGTCCGAATATCTGCATCGTTTAGATTTTGGACTATTTTTCTGAGACCGATGTTCTCATTTACATAAAAATCAAAAATGCTTCGAACAACCTCTGCCTCGGATTCTGAAATTGTAAATTCCCCGTCTTCGGATGTGACATAACCAAATGGTGCTTTACCTAACGATTTACCTGCCATAGCCCTAGTTTGCATGCCACTTTTTATGTTATTACTTTTGGATACGGAAACTCCTGGCGCATTTATATGAATGAGGGCATTTTGCAATACATCTGGGTAATCATCATTCAGGCAGTGAAATGATGAATTTGCTTTCTCGATAGAAATTACATTGCGGGCTACTGATTCTAGGTCAGAACCTATGTGTCGCGCATCGGGAACAACAATGAGATACCCTGCATCGTCTTTCTCTACAGAATCGATCAAGGTCTTAAATTTAGTAGTTGACCCTATTGGTGAAAACTCGTCTCGGATAATGCGGTTGATTTGATGATTGAATTGGTTTGAAAAAGAAATCACCGATTCATCAAAATTAAAATTATCGTCGGAAGCATTTACTAGATCATTGCAGTAGCCTATAACCCTCATTTACGAGAATCCCGTAAAAGTATTCTCCCGCATGAATTGCAATAAATTAGATCGTCGCCCGTTTTGAGCGATTCAAGTATTTTTGTTGGTATGGATAGTTGGCACTCTGAACATCGATCACTTTCTGCCAAGGCCACCGCTATCCCTTTATTAGCCTTGCTGACCCTATCGTATATCTGCAGTATTTTGGAAGAGCATTGCTCTCTTACTGCTTTTTGTTTAGGTTCTTCAGAACTCAATTGTGAAAGTAATTCTGTTTGTCTAGATTGGAGGGTGATAATTTTTTGTGCGTGATTATTCTGTACATTTTCTAGTTGTGATAATGCTTTTGACAAGCCTTGTTCATACTTTTCGGTTTCCTCCATCCGGCTGAGTAAAATTTCTTCTTGCGCTTTAATCAAACTAATTAAATTATCTACTTCAGATTGCAAGGTAGATAATTCTTTTGGATTACTAATCCCGCCAGAGTAAGCTTTTGTCTCGAGGACATCCTTGCGATCTTCCAGTTTTTGTATTTCCCGCTCTGTTTCCCGCTGATCCTTTTTGACTTTATCGTGCACGATCGATATTTGACTGTATATGTCTTGGGCTTTAAGTACAGAACTGTCGTCATTTATTGAAATTTCGGTGTCGGACAAATCTTCTTTTAGATACGCGATCGATTTGTCTAAGGCCTGTAGGTTTAAGAGTAATGATAGTTCATACATGTTTCGCGACTAATCCTTTAACCGAACTGTAAATGAACATTTGATTTGAAGCAAATATAGCAGATATTGCCTTCCATGAATCTGCTATTGGCTCCCGGATATGTAGAGGCATTGGAGGTGTGATGTATAGTTATGTAAACTTGCCTGTGAAAATATTGTACGACGGTAACTAGAAAAGGTTGATATGCCTTACACAAACCCTGTTGATCTCTACAACAACAAACCTAAAACGAAAATTGTTTGCACTTTGGGCCCTTCTTCTGACAGCGAAGAGGTTTTAAGGGAGTTGGTTCAAACGGGTATGAATGTTGCTCGTCTAAACATGTCCCACGGGGATAGAGATATCCATGGCTCAGTATTCAACCGCGTACGGAAAGTGTCGGAAGATCTCGGGATTCCTGTTGGGATAATGGTTGATGTCCCTGGCGCTAAATATCGAACCGGCCCGACTGATCCTGGTGTATTGCAACTTCAGCAAGGTGATCAAATAAACCTGACTAGCGAAGATATTATTGGGGATAACACGATTGTGAGTGTTACTCCTCCCGGTATCCATCTGGATGCAGAACCGGGCGGAACAATTTTGGTTGATGATGGGAATATCGAATTAATTGTAAATCAAATATCTGGTGTGCAGGTGTCATGTTCAGTAGTCAGAGGTGGTAGATTGACGGAACGAAGAGGGGTTGTGACTCCAGGTAGGGCGCCATCTCAAAAATTTCCAGATGAAAAAGCAGTGGAATGTTTGAAATTTGCTGCTGAATTTGGTGCTGATTTCGTGGCTTTGTCTACAGTGACTAGACGTGAAGACATATGGATCGCTAGATCTATACTGAGAGAAAACGGGATGAAAAAGCCGTTGATAATCTCCAAAGTAGAGAGGGCTGAGGCCATAGATAATTTGGACGAAGTGGTAGAGGCCAGTGATGCTCTTATGGTTGCAAGAGGTGATATGGGAGTAGAAATTCCTCTACATAGAGTCCCGGTAGTTCAAAAGGAATTGATCCGTAAAAGTAATTCTGCTGGCAAACCAGTAATAACCGCTACCCAAATGTTAGAGTCTATGATCCACTCCTCCTCGCCAACAAGAGCAGAGGTCACCGATGTCGCAAATGCTGTCTTTGATGGTTCTGATGCCATCATGCTTTCTGGAGAAACTTCCATCGGGAAATTTCCTGTTGAAGCGGTTAAGATTATGGTTAATACGTCCAAAGAGGCTGAATCCGCGTTGCCCTACCATAAAATGATGGAAGAGCGATTTCTACAATTAGAATCGAAAACCGATGATGCGATAAGTTATGCGGCTTGTCAGACATCTAATTTATTGAACTCAGAATTCATAGTGGCTTTTACTGAATCTGGAAATTCAGCGGGCCGAGTATCCAGATATCGTCCTGAATCGAGAATACTGGCATTGACTCCATGGGAGGAAGTTTGTCGAATTCTTACTCTTAGATGGGGTGTATATCCGGTAATGGTAGAGACCCCGACTGATGTCGATGAATTTTTTACTGCTGGGGAAAAAGCCGCTAGAAAATTTATGACCGATGGTGGCAAAGGAACCGTGGTTTTGGTAGCAGGAACCCCAATTGGGGTTCCTGGTTCTACAAACATGTTACGAGTACTACAATTGGGATAAAACTTTGTTAGATATACAGGGAGGAACGGGTGTTAGAGTTATATAACACTCTCACTAGAAAAAAATCTGCCTTGAGGCCGCATGAAAAAGGCAAATTTAGTATTTATACTTGCGGCCCCACCGTATATCGAGATGCTCATATTGGGAATCTTCGTTCATATCTTATGGCTGACTGGATCAGACGCACTCTCCAAATTCTTGGCAATGAAGTCACTCATATAAAAAATATAACTGATGTGGGACATATGCGGCAGGAAGTTCTGGAACAAGGAGAGGACAAGGTAATAGCAGCTGCTATAGCTGAAGGTAAAACTCCTGCACAGATTGCAGAGTTTTACACCCATCGCTTTCTTACTGATGAGCTAGCCATAAACATACTTCCAGCAGATGAATTTCCTAAAGCGACCGATCATGTTACGGAAATGATTGAGATTACTGAATCCTTGCTCCAATCAGGGTTTGCTTATGAAGTGAAAGGGAACATTTATTATGATGTAAATTCCTTTTCAACCTATGGAAACTTATCGGGAAATGTACATGAGTCTGAGTTGCAAGAGGCGGTTCGGATTGAATCAGACCCACTTAAAAAAGATCCCAGAGATTTCACATTATGGAAAAAGGCAGAAGAAGGGCGATCTTTGAAATGGGCTAGCCCTTGGGGGGATGGTTTTCCGGGCTGGCATATTGAGTGTTCAGCTATGTCTATTAAATACCTCGGAAGGAATATCGATGTCCATACAGGGGGAGTGGACAATATTTTTCCTCATCACGAAGGTGAGATAGCACAGAGTGAGGGTTATACTGGAACACAGGTGGTTTCTCACTGGGTACACGGACAGCATCTGCTAGCCGATGGAGTCAAAATGGCGAAATCCGCTGGTAATGCTTTTATAATTTCAGATTTGGTTGAAAGGGGAATAGATCCTTTAGCTTTTCGATACCTCTGTATGACCGCAAGGTACAGGACCAGGATTAATTTTACGTTCACTTCGTTGAAAGCATGTGAAACTGCGCTAAATAAATTAAGGCGGCACTATATTCTATTTAGAAAAGATTCGGATAAATTAATTCCTGAGTATGACAAGATTGAGGAATGGCATACTAGGTTTATTAATAAAGTTTGTGAAGACTTAGATATGCCTGGTTTGTTGGATGCTGTTTGGAGATTAGTTGAATCGTCAGATATTTCTAACAGCGGGAAGGCTGAGGTCCTACGAAGAATCGACAAATTAATGGGCCTAGGCTTAGATTCTACTCCAGACATGTATGATTTGCCGGATGTAATAGTATGCAAATCTAGGAAACGTAACTCTCTTAGGGATTCCTCAAATTACGAAGAATCTGACTTGATACGAGATGAAATGGAAGCTGAAGGATATCTGATAGAAGACTCTGATAACCATTCCATTGTTCGCACAAAAAACGCATCAGAAATTAGAGAGGACAAGTGGAAAACAATATCCTCATCCTCAGAAGTTTTTTCCAGTATTGCCGAAGAGTCGCTAATTCCGACCACTATTGGAGTGGTAGTGACAGGATATCCAGATGATACAAGACGATGCATATCTAGTGTGTTGGAATGGACAGAATCCGATAAGACGGAAATAATTGTCGTCGATAATGGGTCCTCAGATTCCACTGGTGAATTGCTTGAAGAGATGAGTGGAAAGTATTCAAATCTCAAAGTAGTGCACGCCGACCATACACTTGGAGATGGCTCTGCCAAAAATGTTTTACTTAAAATTGCTAGAGGTGAAATTTTGATTCTGCTGGATCCCAGTGTTGAAATCAAAGGGCCTTTTATAGATAGAATTCACGAACTGTTGATCCCTTCTACTGTAGGCATAGTAGGTCTGGCCGGACTCCGGACAAAGGATCTACTGCATTTTCATGATGGTGATGGTGAGTCGGGGAACATGGATGCGATGCAAGGATACTGTTTTGCGTTGAGACGTTGCGATTTAGAAAAAGTAGGGCTTATGAGAGAGTCATTCAGATACTATCGAAATTTGGATCTAGATTTCAGTTTCCAGTTCAAAGAAAGGGGATATTCGATAGTAGCCGACCACACCTTACCAATGGAATTGCACGAGCATAGAGGTTGGACTGCTTTGTCACAAGGTGAGCGAGAAGAATTAAGCAAAAAAAATTACGGTAGATTTTTGAAAAAATGGAGAAATCGAACAGATCTTTTGATTTCTACTAAATAATATCGTAGAAACCGGACCGAGTGCGCCCTTTTAAGATATTGTCCCTTTAATGTATATAACCTCAAGTGGAGATTTATTTTGGAAACTCTGTCATTGCCCGTTCTTTGGTGTGTTTTAGCAGCGTTAGCTGGAACGATTCTTATCTCAGCCACTCAACTCACAAAAAATGCGGATATCATAGCTTTTAAGACGGGTCTAGGTAGATCTTTCGTTGGTGTGGTTTTACTGGCAACAGCCACATCACTTCCTGAATTGGCTACGGGGGTAAGTTCGGTACTGTCAGTTGGAGGAGCAGATGGAGCGGATCTCGCTGCGGGGGATGCATTTGGAAGTAATCTTTTTAATCTTTTGATTATCGGGTTGCTCGATCTTATGTGGCGTAGGGGCCCATTACTCAGTTCTTTAGGTAGTACCCCGGCTCTCGTGGGAGTTTTGTCAGTAGTGGTTATATCCCTGGGTGGTATTGGAATACTGATTCACGATAATTTAAGATTGGCCGAAACATGGCCCATTAGCCCAATCTCCCTGGTTCTTATAGTTGTTTTCGTGGCGGCCTTGTTCGCTATCTTTAAAGAAGAGCAGGATTCTGGTTCCTATGAAGAACAGAATATCTATGCCTCGGCTAGTTTGACCAAAGCAACCTTCGTTTATGCTACGTCTGCTCTCATCGTCGTAGTTGCTGCTTACTTTTTGGCCCACACAGGGGATAGCCTTGCAGACAAGATGGGATGGGAGAAAAGTTTTATGGGGACTCAATTCCTGGCCCTTAGTACGTCACTACCTGAATTGGCGGCATCAATGGCGGCTATAAGAATAATGGCTCCTGAATTGGCGATAACAAATTTACTCGGGAGTAATTTGTTCAACATGGGATTTGTTTTGTTTTTAGATGATGTTGCATACACGGATGGGCCACTATGGAGCGTCGTTTCACCGGTCCATACTGTTACAGCTATCATAGCCATCCTAATGACCACTGCAGTATTGGTACCAGTTATTAGTAAGGCAAGGGTTTCTTTTGGCCGGATCGTCACCTTGGAATGTGTTGTATTATTAGCTCTTTATGCGGCATCTAGCCTTTTAGTATTTTCTATGGGTAGCTCCGCTAATTGAAGAATCGTTTTTAATAAAATTAATTGGATTTCAGGAGGGAAAATGTTTTTCGAACTTAGGGAATATCGCTGTCTCGACGGACAGAGAGATAATTGGGTAAAATTTATGGAGGAGGAAATTATTCCTTTTCAGGTTTCAAAAGGAATGGTTATTTTGGGCAGTTTCACAGGTCAGGAGGAAGAAGATTTATATATCTGGCTGAGACGGTTCGAAAGCGAGGAAGAAAGGGAAAATTTGTACGCAGCAGTCTATGAAAGTGACACCTGGAAAAACGAGATAGGGCCCAAAATTCCAGCTATGATGGATCGCTCCAAAATAGTGGTCCGAAGGATTGAAGCGTCCTCTAGATCAGTTATACAGTAAACCTGTTTGGCGAGTTCAATGGCTGAACCTGGGAAAGTGGTGTTACTTTCCAACCCTACAGTATTTGACGGATTGAAATTTAGGCGGGTTAAATCACTTTTGATTGACTCCTCTGAGAAAGACTCTATTCAGATTCGAGAAAGTGCAGAAACATTTAACTGGACTAGCATAAAAAAAATAGATGCTAGTGGTTGGACTGTAACGCCACCATTTCATGATACTCATACCCATCTTTTAAGCTATGCTGCAAATTTTGGAACGTACGATATTGAGCTAGATAACCCTTCAAGAGACAGTCTTATTATGTTACTTAGGAAGGCTGCTGCTTCTCAGTCTAATTCTGCCTTGGTACGCGTGAGTGGAATAGACAATAATTTTATTTACGATGAACAAGGCTTTCAAGTTGACCGAACTTTACTCGATGAGGCTGTCCCGGACCGGCCTCTGAGAATTCAAACACGATCCGGTCATGCTCAGATTTTGAATTCGGCGGCGCTGGATTTAGGCGGAATTGTGGAATCAACTGATGAACCTAAGGGTGTCACATTTGGGCGAAGGTTGTCTGACGGTAAATTAAACGGGGTTTTCCTTGAGGCAGTAGGTTATTTAGATGGAAGGTTGCCTCTAATAGACGGATTGGAACTTCAAAGGGGAATAGAGGCTGCATTAGATGCTATTTATGCCAATGGAATCAATAATCTGACCGACGCTACTCATCTTAATGACATTGCGAGATATGAGTTGTTATCCGAGAGTTTGGAAAAATATGCGCCATATATGAACCTTTCATTCATGCCGGGATTCGACTCTCTGAGAGATTTTACGGATTTGGGTATGACGTATAAATCTAACCACAATGGTGTTTCACTGGGACCAGTGAAGATAATGCTGACAGGGTCCTCTGGAGGTATTTATCCTGATAAAAACGCTCTTAAAGAAATCGTCAAAGAATCCCACATGTCGGGATTCCCTGTCGCAATCCATTCCGTGGAGATGGATTCCACAGATAAGGTCATCGACGTTTTATCTGAAGACTCTCTTATGGGAGATAGGGTAGAACACGCATCTGAATTGAGGGATGATCAAATTCAGAGAATGTCTGAAATTTCTTTAAATGTGTCTACTCAACCATCCTTTATATACGATAGAGGTGATGGCTATCTAAATGCTGAAATGGAAACTCCAATAGATAAACTCTATAGAATAAAAAGTTTGTTGCGTGCGGGAATTGTTGTTGCTTCTTCTTCCGATTGTCCTGTCACAAAACCAGATCCTATTAAAGCTATATATTCTGCAGTAACACGTCGGACGAGTTCCGGCTCGGTTGTAAACAGTAAAGAGAGAGTAACAGTTTGTGAAGCATTGAAAATGCTAACCAGCTATAGTGCGAGAATTTCAGGAAAAAGTCAGGTTCCCGAATCGATAGATGAAAACCTGCTAATAATAGACAAAGATTTATCTTCTTGCACAAGCAGTGAGTTGTTAGAGGCCAAAGTTTCTTGGATTAAAGATTTTGAATATTAGTCCTGTTAGTTGCGATTGTCCTTGGAATGAAAGTCGAGACTGATTGAAAATGGTTGAACTAATAATTCAAGGTGTGGTAGCTCAATGACTTTGAGGTGTTTTCCTTATAAGGAATCCTGCTATCAAAAGTGTTAAGGGTGAAAAAGCCATAAAC
>TARA_B100000686_G_scaffold274725_1_pt1 | contig 11300 bp, 11 predicted proteins | sample TARA_B100000686 | Tara Oceans TARA_B100000686 (sample SAMEA2622733) | marine metagenome | biome: marine biome (ENVO:00000447); feature: marine epipelagic mixed layer (ENVO:xxxxxxxxx); material: "saline water (ENVO:00002010), including plankton (ENVO:xxxxxxxx)" | depth 150 m
TTCAGCAACCTGGTGGAATGGGTGATAAAAGTGGAGGACAAAGAGAATTCGTAGAATATCTTGCTCGTGCAGCGATCGCTGTAGGTGTTGCGGCAGTTTTTATGGAAACTCATCCCGATCCAGACAATGCACCATCTGATGGACCAAACATGGTTCCATTATCAAAAATGCATGCTTTGCTAAATCAACTTGTTAAAATTGATAAATTAATAAAGAATGGCAAAAATTAAAAAAATCAAAAGCCGACAGGTTTTTGATAGCAGAGGAAATCCCACAATAGAAGCCGAAGTATACTCTGATAGCGGTTTAAGCGAAACAGCAATAGTCCCTTCAGGAGCTTCGACCGGCACACACGAAGCTTTTGAATTAAGAGACAAAGAAAATAAAAATTATCTTGGTAAAAGTGTTTTTGCTGCAATTGAAAATGTAAATGGACCGATAGCAAAATCACTAACAGGATATGATCTTGATGATCAAACTAAAATAGACAAAACCTTAATAGATTTGGATGGTACAGAACAGAAGAAAAAACTTGGTGCTAATGCTATTTTAGCAGTTTCAATAGCTACATGCAAACTAGCTGCTGCTGAAAAAAATATTTCATTATTTAAATATTTAGGAAATTCTAAAAATACTCAATTACCTGTACCTCTTCTAAATATTATAAATGGAGGTGTACATGCTAAAAACAATCTAGATATTCAAGAATTTATGATACGCCCTGATAAAGCAAAGTCATTTTCTGAAGCTATGAGAGTAAGTTTTTTGGTAATTCAAAACTTAAAATCAATGCTAGATTCAACAAATGTAGGTGACGAAGGTGGTTTTGCCCCCAATCTACAAAGTAACGAAGAAGCAATTAAAATTATAATAAAATCAATTGAAAAGTCAGGTTTTAAACCAGGTGAAGATATATCAATTTGTTTGGATGTAGCTGCAAACGAATTAGATAAGCAAAAAACCTTAGAATACTATTCCAAATTAATTAAAGACTATCCTATCAAATCCATCGAAGATCCTTTTGCTGAAGATGATTGGGAGTCATGGAAGAAATTAACAAAAAATGAGAATATACAAATTGTTGGGGATGATTTATTTGCTACAAATATAAAAAGATTAGAAAAAGGAATTAAGGAAAAATCAGCTAATTCAATATTAGTTAAATTGAATCAAATTGGTACAGTAACTGAAACTTTAAATGTTATTAATCTTGCGCACCAGAGCGGGTTTAAAACTATAATTTCGCACAGATCAGGAGACACTGAAGATACTTTTATAGCTGATTTGGCTGTAGCTACAAAATCATCACAAATAAAAACAGGATCTCTAGCGAGATCTGAAAGAGTGGCCAAATATAACCGTTTAATTAGGATTGAAGAGGAACTTGGAAATTCCGCAAAAATGGCTAAAGTTTAGATATATGAGGTTTATACAAATAATTAACCATAAAAAATTTGTCTTAGTTAATATTTTTCTATTCTTTTTTGTAGCTCTTAATTTATTGGATGGAGAAAGAGGTCTTATATCTTATTTTGAAAAACAAAAAATACAAAAGGAACTGATTAAAGAAAAAAATGACCTTGTTGTAAAATTAAATGTTATGGACAAAAAGAATAGTTTATTGATGAATGATATTAATTTAGATTATCTAGAAATTGTATATAGAGAAAAATTTATGTTCGGTAAAAAAAATGAAAGAATCTATATAGTAGATTAAAATGAATCACAGGCATCCTGAAAAAGTTAATAACCCAATTAATCCAATTAAAAAAAAACCTAAGTGGATTAGAACTAAAATTTTAGATACAAAAAATTATTTTCACACAAAAGAAATTGTTAATAGAAAAAAATTACATACAGTATGTCAGGAAGCTAATTGTCCAAATATTTCAGAATGTTGGAGTAAAAAACACGCAACATTCATGATAATGGGAGATATTTGTACTAGAGCCTGCTCTTTTTGTAATGTAAAAACAGGAAAGCCAACTTTTTTAGATACTTTAGAACCCTCAAAGATAGCACTAGCAACAAAAGAACTAAATTTAAAACATGTAGTAATCACTTCTGTAGATAGAGATGATTTAAAGGATGGTGGAGCTAATCATTTTGCCAAAGTTATACTAGAAACAAGAAAAATAAATAAAAATACTACTATAGAAGTTTTGACACCAGATTTTCTAAGAAAAGGAGAATCTTATAAGATAGTTGCTAAAGCTAATCCTGATGTATTTAATCACAACATTGAAACAGTACCTAGTTTATATAGAAAAGTAAGACCAGGATCTCGTTATTTTGCATCTGTAAATTTGCTAAAGTCAGTTAAAGAAATTAATAAATTAATTTTTACAAAGTCAGGAATTATGCTAGGTCTAGGTGAAACCAAAGACGAAGTTTTGCAAGTAATGGATGATCTATTATCTGCCAAAGTAGATTTTTTGACAATTGGCCAATATCTGCAACCAACAACAAAACACTTCCCTCTTAAACGATATGTACATCCAGATGAATTCCAAGAATTTAAAGAAATAGCTTTATCAAAGGGTTTTTTAATTGTTTCTTCATCTCCGCTTACTAGATCTTCTTATCATGCCGACGAAGATTTTGCTGAAATGAAAAAATTGAGAGAAAAACATTCTCAATGCCAATCGCTTCAATAAAAAAAGAAATACCCTGTTCCAAAGATAATTTAATAGAAATGGTTCTTGATATAGAAAAATATCCAGAATTTGTCCCTTGGTGCCTTGGAGGAAGCATCCATAGCAAAAATGACAAAGGAGATAAAATTGAAATTATTGCTGATCTTACAATTGGAAAAAGTTTTTTTAATGAAACATATAAAAGCTTTGTTATTTATGAAAAATCTACTGATTCAATCCACGTGACTAATATGAACGGTCCATTAAAACATCTTGAAAATAAATGGTTTTTTAAGCAAAAGGGAAAAAATAGTGAGGTAGAATTTCATGTTGATTTTGAATTAAAAAATAGAATTTTAAATATGTTAATGACTAAATCCTTTGATATAGGACTAAAAAAAATAGCAAATGCTTTTGAAAAAAGGGCAAACGAACTATTTAAAAGTGCTTAAAATTAAACCTAAACATTTATTTACTGTAGCTTTTTGGATATAAGAACGCCCTTTATTTTTAAATAAGTATTTTCTTGTAACAACTTTATTATTTTTTTTTATACCCACATAAACTAAGCCTACAGGTTTTTTACTTGTGCCACCTGTTGGACCTGCTATTCCAGTAACTGATAGAGATATGCTAGTTTTGCCCATTTTGCTAATGTTTTGAACCATGGCAGAACAAACCTGTTCGCTTACAGCTCCATACTTTTTTATTAGTTTTTTAGGAACTTTAAGAATTTTAATTTTAGATTCATTCGAATAAGTAACTATACCTAGATTAAATACCTTAGATGAACCATTAATAGAAGTAATAACGCTTGAAAGTAAGCCACCGGTACAAGATTCGGCAAAAGATATTTTTAATTTTTTTCTTTTAAGTAAATTTACAATTTTTTTATTGGTTTTCATTTATACGCTGGTTCCCCAAAAAAACAAAATTATAACAACAACTGTAAATAGGCCAGCCAAAATATCATCAAGAACAACACCAAGGCCATTTTTCATTTTTTTATCAACAATACTAATAGGATAAGGCTTAAAAATATCAAATAGCCTAAATAAAATAAGAGATATAAATGATAAAAGATAAAATACATCTTTTTCGTAAAAAGATGTTAAAACATAAAAAAAGATTAAAGGTACTGATTGACCAATAAATTCATCTATTACAATTTCCTTCGGATCTTTTTTTTTGAATTTTTTTGAAAATTTATTAATTAAGTTAATTGATGAAATAGTTAAAAAAATATAGAAAAGTAAAATTAAAAAAATACCAGCTTTTTGAGAAAATAAATAACAATAAAATAAACATGTAAAAATAGACGCTACCGTTCCAGGGGCATATTTAATATTTCCTATACCAAACATCGTAAGAATATTTATGTAAAAATTTTTATGCATATTTAGTTACAGAGACTATAACTTCTGATGCTATAGCTTTTTCTTTTCCTATTAAGCCAAGTTTTTCTGTTGTCTTGCCCTTAATATTTATTTGATTAGTACTCACTTCACATATTTTACTTATTGTTTGAGCTATTTTTCTTGAATATTTTCTCACTTTAGGTTGCTGAGTAATAATATTAATATCAATATTATTAATTGCGAATCCCTTAGATTTAATTAAAAAAATTACTCTTTTGAGCAAAATAGTAGATCTAATATTCTTATATTTTTTATTCTTATTAGAAAATAATTTTCCAATATCACCCAACTTACAAGCTCCAAGCAAACTATCTATAATAGCATGAAGCACTGGATCAGCATCCGAATGACCTTCTAATCCAAGCCTAAAAGGAATTTTTACACCTCCCAAATAAAGTTTTCTTTTTTTGACTAATTTATGTACGTCAAAACCAATTCCAGTGTAAAATTTTCCTTTTTTTAAAGATTTAAATATGTCCAAATCTTCTTTATCAGTTATTTTTAAATTTTTTTTGCTACCATTAATAGAAACAACTCTTTCACCTAATTTTGTAAATAATGAACTATCATCGTCAAAAAATGTATGTTTGTTTTCTTTATGCTTATTGAAAATTTTTTTATATGTGAAACCTTGTGGAGTTTGAGCAAATCTTAAACTATTTCTTTGTATATTTTTGAAAATTATATTTTCACTGACTCTTTTAGTTGCATCATTTACCTTAATTGTGGGAATTACAGCATCATTTCTTGTAAGTTTGGCTAGTAAAGTTTTAATGATTTCTTTCGAAGGACATGGTCTTGCCGCATCATGAATTAGTACTTTTTTACATTTCATGTTTTTTATTTTTTTTAGACCATTAAATACAGATTCTTGCCTACTTTTACCTCCTGTAATTTTTATTATATTTTTAAGATTCAGTTTATTTAAATATTGTTTATGTTGTTTATTATACACAACAACTATTTTTTTGATTTTATCAAAATCGTTAAATGCACTAATTGCATGTTCTATCAGGGTCTTATTATTAACCCTTTGGTAGGGTTTTGGAGTGCTAGAATTAAGTCTTTTGCTATTACCAGCAGCTAATATTATAAGAAACAAGCTCATTTTTTTAAAATTGCCATATATTTATTTTAAATGTTAACTATTATTTATTAAATGATTCATACCATTAAAAATACCAAATGGGTAATAACAACATCTTTGGTTTGTATATTCTTTGGCATATTAACATTTTTTACTTTTATTAATCAGAGTTTTATCGAATTAAACCAATTTAATCTACAAATGCTACTATTAGCTGACGCTGCTATTTTGTTATTATTTTTTATATTAATAATAAAAGAAACATTAAAAGTTTTAAAGGATAGAAAAGTTGGAAAAATTGGATCTGAAACTAGCGCTAGATATATTATTTTTTTTTCTACAACAACACTTTTACCGTCGATATTAATTGCTATTTTTTCTCTTATTTTTTTTAATGTAGGTTTGCAAAAATATTTTGATAAAAAAATTAAAACAGTTATTAATAATTCAGCTGAGGTTGCAAGAAATTATGTTGATCAGACAAGAACATCTATTGAAGCAGATATTTTACTAATGGTTCTTGATATTAATAATCAATCAGATTTATATTATGATAATCCAAGAGGTTTTCAAAATTTATTGGCCACGCAAAGATTACTGAGAAGGATTGATGAAGTTCATCTTTTGGATGGATCTGGAAATATTATAACTTCAAATATAATTGATACATCGCTTGAATTTGTACCACCACCCGATGAGGCTTTTATAAAATCATTAGATGGAAAACCTGTAAGAATTACTGATCCAATAACGAACAGAACATCAGCTCTTGTTAAACTTAATAATTTTATTGATACATATCTTTACATTGTTAGATTTCTTGATCCAAAAGTAATTAATTATCTCAAACAAACAAATGAAGCGGTTACATTTTATTATACAGTTCAAAATCGGAGAGGTGTTATAAAAATTACATTTGCGGTTATATATGTTTTAGTTGTTTCATTGCTTCTTTTTCTTTCAGTCACAATATCAATCAATTTTGCATCAAGATTAACAAAGCCAATTATTAATTTAATAAGCGCCTCTGAAAAGATTAGCAAAGGTGATTTGCATGCTAAAGTTCCCAGAATAGAAACTGATGAAGAGTTTAAAAAATTAAATGAAAACTTTAATTTAATGATTGACAAACTTAAAAAACAACAAGATATATTATTGATGTCTGAAAGACATTCAGCTTGGGAAAATGTAGCTAGGAAATTGGCACATGAAATTAAAAATCCTTTAACACCTATTCAGCTTTCTATTGATCGAATCAGAGAAAAATATTTAAACAAAGTTGGAAGTGAAAATAAAAATTTATCTAACTACCTAGATACTATAACTAAACAAATAAGAGATATAGAGCATTTACTAAATGAATTTTCTGATTTTGCTAGAATGCCCAAACCAATTTTAAAAAAAGTTAATTTAAATGAAATAATTTCCAGAGCACTGAGTTTACATGAGCTTTCTGAGAAAAATATAAACTTTTCTTTTTTAAAACCAAAAAATAAAAATTATATAAAGGGCGATGAAGAACAATTAAATAGAGTATTTATTAATTTAATTAAAAATGCCATAGAATCTATTGATGAAAAAAGAATGAAAAATGTTGATTTTAAAGGAAAAATTAGCATAGATATTACAAATGATAACGACTATATATACGTTATAATTATTGATAACGGCATAGGCTTTGACCAGGTTGATAAAGCCAAAATGTTAACACCGTATTTTACAACAAAAAAAAAGGGAACAGGTTTAGGATTGGCTGTAGTTAGCAAAATAATAAGTGATCATAATAGCTCAATTGTATTTAGCTCAATTAAAAATGGAGCAAAAGTAGAAATTTCAATAGCAAAATATCATGAATAATGAAATTTTAATAGTCGATGATAATTTAGATATTAGATTACTTATATCCGGTATTCTAAAAGATAAAGGTTTTATAGTAAGAGAAGCCGCCAATTACGATCAAGCTATAAATGAAATAAAAAAGAAATTGCCTGATATAGCTGTTGTAGATGTTAAATTAGACAAGGGTGACAATGATGGCATTGATTTACTCAAACAAATAAAAAAATTAAACGATGACCTTCCGGTTATTATGATATCTGGGCATGCAAATGTCCAAATGGCAGTGGATGCTTTAAAATTGGGAGCCTTTGAATTTATGCAAAAACCATTTACAGCAGAAAGATTAATTAATTTTGCCAGTCGTGCAATGGAAAATGTACAATTAAAAAAAGAAAAGAGATTTTTAGAAAGTAAGCTATTTAATTCTTATGAAATTGTTGGAGAAAGTCAATCAATTGAAAAAATAAAGAATTTAACTAATAAATTAGCAAATACAGAGAGTAGAGTGTTTATTTCAGGCCCTCCAGGTTCAGGTAAAGAATTAGTTGCTAGACAAATTCACAAAAAATCTTCAAGATTTAACAAGCCTTTTGTAGTAGTAAACGGAGCATTGTTAGATCCAGAAAAGTATGAATTAGAGCTTTTTGGTTCTGACAACAATGATGGTACAACCAATTTTGGTTTTTTTGAAAAAGCAAAGGACGGCACTTTATTAATAGATGAAATTTCTGAAATACCATTAGAAACTCAAGCTAAATTGTTACGTGTTTTAATAGACCAAAAATTTAAAAGAGTTAACGGTTCATTTGAGATTAATGTAAATGTTAGAATTATTAGCACAACAAGTAAGTTAATAAGAAATGAAATTGACAAAGGTAATTTTAGAGAGGATTTATATCATAGACTTAATGTTGTCCCTATAATTTTACCTTCATTAAAAGACAGAACAGAAGATATACCATTATTATTAAATTACTTTTCTAAAAAAATTTCAGAATTAAATGGAATTCCGCAGACAAAATTTGATTCAAATATCGATTTATTTTATAAATATGATTGGCCTGGAAATGTAAGAGAATTAAGAAATTTGGTTGAAAGAATATCAATTTTATCACAAAACGAAAAAAAATCAGATATTGATTCTTTGGTTAAAGATTCTCTATCTCAGAAAAATTTAAGTACAGATAGCGATTCATATGAAAATGTGCTCAGCTACCCACTTAAAGAAGCTAGAGAAAAATTTGAAAAAGATTATTTAACATCACAAATCAAAAAACATAAAGGAAACATATCCAAGACAGCAGAATTTATTGGAATGGAAAGATCTGCTCTTCATAGAAAATTAAAAACTTTAGGAATTAAAGGCGTTAATTAAATGAATATAATTATATGTGGGGCCGGTAGAGTCGGCTTTTCTATTTCTAAACAACTTTCAGCACAAGGCCATTCTATTACTGTAGTTGACCAATCAAGTGAATTTATTCAAAAAATTAATGATACACAGGATGTTAAAGGTGTTGTTGGAAGAGCGACTTTCCCATCTGTTTTAGAGAAAGCAGGCGGTAAAGAAGCGGATATGATAATTGCAGTTACGCAAAGTGATGAAACCAATATGGTTATATGCCAAGTAGCTCACTCAATTTTTAATATTAATAAAAAGATTGCAAGAATTAGAGGCCAAGAATTTTTGGGAGGAAAATGGGGTAAATTATATGGCGCATCGAACTTACCAATAGATGTAATAATTTCTCCCGAACTTGAAGTTGCTAAATCTTTACAAAGAAAGTTAGATGCTCCAGGAGCTCTTGACAGCGTTCCATTTGCAAATGGTAAAATAAAAGTATTAGAGATAAATATTGATAAAAAATGCCCACTAATAAATATTGAATTAAGCAAACTAACTCAAAGATTTCCAGATTTGAAGGCTAATATATTAGGAGTAATTAGGGGAGAAAAATTTTTAATTCTCAAAAAAAAGGATAAAATGTTACCAGATGATAAAGCATTTGTCGTAGTTAACGCTTCCCAAATAAACAAAACTCTTTCAGCTTTTGGTCATGATGAAAAAAAAGCAAAAAAAATTTTAATCGTTGGAGGGGGAAATATAGGTTTTAATTTAGCAAAAAATCTTGAGTCTGATTCAGAAGGAGTTAGAGTAAAAATTATTGAAAAAAATAAAGATAGAGCAGAGTTTATAGCAAATGAATTAAATAACACGATTGTTATAAATGGTGATGGTTTAGAGGAAGAAGTTTTGAAAGAAGCAAATATCGAAGAAGCCGAAACAGTTTTGTCTCTTACTAATGATGATGAAGACAATATAATGCTTAGTGTTCTTGCTGAAAAAAATAATCCTAACAAAAGAACTATTGCTCTAGTCAATAAGCAAAATTATTCTTTATTACAGTCATCTCTAAAAATTAATGACTTGGTTGATCCAAGACTTACAACTATATCAACTATATTAAAACATGTTCATAAAGGGACTATTGAAACAGTTTACACTTTGTTAGATGGAGAATATGAATTTATTGAGGCTGAAGTTTTAGAAACATCAGAACTGATAAGTAAATCTATTAAAGATTCAAATCTTCCACAGGAAATTAGAATAGGAGCCATTGTAAGAAAAAAAGAAGTAATTATACCCATGTCTGATTTTATTTTTGAAAAAAAGGATTTAGTAGTGTTTCTTACCAAGAGAGAGCATCTGGAAAAGGTAGAAAGTCTATTTAGAATAAGCTCGTTAATTTAATGAATTATAAGAGCATACTTTATTTTACAGGAATTTATTCTTTATTAGTTTCTATTTTTTCAGTTTTAAACATTTTATATTCAATTTATTTTGATTTTATTGTTGGTATTAATTCTTACTTAATAACACTATTTATTTCATTATTCATAGGAAGTTTATTTTGTTTTTTGGGAAGAAAAAATAATAAAGACATTTCTTTGATTGAGCAGATTATTTCAATAATATTCAGTTTTATTCTACTTCCCTGTCTAATTAGCATTCCTTATGTTTTAAGTATTTATGATATTAATTTATTAAATTCTTACTTTGAAGCTGTATCAGGTTTTACTACTACAGGTTTTTCAATAATTCGAAATATTGATAATATTGACGAACCTCTTTTGTTATGGCGTTCAAGCTCCCAATGGATAGGAGGATTAGTTTTTTTAATTGGAACAATTGGCACGATTGGGTCAAAACAAATTAAAATAAAGCCAGCTTATTTAATATCAGGAGGAGCTTCAGGAAGAAATTTTTATAATAATTTCAACTATAACTTTATAAAGATTGGGCTAATTTATTTTTTTTCGACCATATTTGTTATTTTTTTATATACATTAGTCGACATTAGATTGCTCGATGCTTTTAACTTGGCTTTTACAGTCGTATCGGCAGGTGGATTTATACCAGAAAGCAATTTATCTGGAATCATTCAGACAAATGCACAAATTTTTATATTATCTATAACTCTTTTATTACCACTGTTTAATTTTTTCTTAATATACGATGTAATTACAAGGCAATTTTCGTTAAAAAATTATCAAGAAGATTTGCATTTAGCAACTTTAGTTACTCTTTTAATCTTATTAATTTATTTTTTTGTTATACCAAATGAAGGTTTTTCCAATGTATTTTTTGCTATAGTTTCATCTATTGCAACATCTGGAATTAGTAACTACTCGTCGAATTTCGATTTATCATTATTTTTTATCTTATTAACTTTTATTGGTGGATCTTTAATATCAACTTCTACTGGTTTTAAATATACAAGATTATATATTTTGTTTAAAATTTCTTATCATGAAATTTATAGGTTAGTAAAACCTATAAACATAATTGATAAAAATTTATTTAACGCAGAAACCAAAATTAGCGATGAGGATGCTAAAATAGCTTTTTTGGTTTTTTTGATGTTTATTATTTCTATTTTTATTTTATCGAGCATACTAACTCTAGATCATATAAATTTTGAAAATTCTTTTAAATTATCTATACTCACACTTACCAATACGGTAACTTCAAATTTATATGGTATTGATAATTTTAGCTTTTTAGATTTAAATATCTTATCTAAATTATCAATAATTTTTTTTATGGTAATGGGTAAAATAGAAATAATTGCAGTAATATATTTAATTAAAAGGTTAGTTTTTAGAGAATAGAATATGGCGAATATATTAATTTTAGGAGCAGCTTTAAATATTTTATAATAAATCTATAAGCTAGCAGAGTCTCTGTTTGTCTAGTTAAAATTTACAAGCCAAATCCTGTGGGAATAATTATATAGTGAATAGCTAATACGATACCAA
>TARA_B100000686_G_scaffold53214_1_pt1 | contig 11299 bp, 18 predicted proteins | sample TARA_B100000686 | Tara Oceans TARA_B100000686 (sample SAMEA2622733) | marine metagenome | biome: marine biome (ENVO:00000447); feature: marine epipelagic mixed layer (ENVO:xxxxxxxxx); material: "saline water (ENVO:00002010), including plankton (ENVO:xxxxxxxx)" | depth 150 m
CCCGAAGTGTAGCAGTATTCATACAAAGCATAGACGATGATTTCACTTGCTTTACCTTTACGCCAATACTTGGATTTATCGATCGAATACATGGGCTTTTCATCAATCAACCATGCTAATACTATCGGCATTCGCCAGCCCATCTTTATCGCCCAAGGATTGTACACTGAAAGTTTGCGGTACGACAGCCACTCTGGAGCGTTATGAGACGCTGTTCTTATGGCACTCAAATCGACCGCTCGCGGCGTTAATGGACCAACTGTATAGCGAAACAGTCTGCGTATCTCAGCGCCGCTCTCTTGGAGCTCTATCGCATCCTGAGCTCCATATTTCTTCTTCCATCTCTCTGCCATATAGTCCAGCGGATCGCGTTTAAGCTTCGCCCGGGTCTCAGGCGTGCCACGATCAACCTCTTCGCGCTTTCTTTGTTTACGGCTCAAAAGGGCAGCTCGTCGTCTAACTCGGTGTTAACCCGCACCTCTTTGACCTTAGTGCCTGGGAAGAGCCTCAGCACATCGGGGATCGGCGTATCTTTAATGTTAGCCAGAAACGAATTAATCAGCGTGTCAGCTCCTATGACTGATCGATCGCGCTCATCGTCGGGCTCTTTAACGTACATCTCGACGCTTGGCACAATGACCCACACATCACCGTTATCAGCTCGCACCTCGATTACTCTGCCGGCTGCCAGCGGTTCGATACCGACCTTTTCTGCGTGTGCCTCAAGCGCCTCATAAGCTCGCATCGTTCTAATTGCTTCACGCTGTACTGTCTGCACGCTGATCGGATCAACCCAGAACACATCGTTCCAGATCTTTCGCTGTCTCTGAAACTTTCTCCGCAGCTCAGGATCGCGGCACAAGTTCTCCAGCCGGCTGATCCCCCACCGCTGCTCTAACGCAGTAACACAAGCATCGACCGCTTTACGTTCCTCGTCATAACGCTCAACCGCATGTGGCGGCCCCATCACTCTTTTTGTTCCTGTCGCCAAAGTTTTATCCTTTCACTGTTTGCGTATCCGCGCCACTTTGCGCCAGTGTCTCCCCCTAAAGGGGGAGAACACTAGTGACGCACGTTTACTTGGACTCATTTTGCACCTGCGCAGCGCACTCATCAGGCACGTTCTCCGACTTCATACGCAGCGACCATTTTGCGCTGAGGTGTCTTCGTTTCACTCTCCACAATTACACCGTTCTGCACCCATGTTTTGATGATCCGCGCAGCTCTTGACCGCTGCACCTTCGTATCGGTCTTAAGATCGCAGCACTCAGCGACTAGATAGCCAAACCATAGATCCGACTGTGCGGCTTTTCTCACCCGGTCGTCGCCCTTGCTCATGGCGATCTGCACTTGCTGCAGATGGTATGTCGTAATGCCGTCGAATTCGTCAGGCGGCTCAAAGGCCGTCACGACACCAATGTTGTCGCCATCCGGGTATTCGAGGGTCGCATTGCCCAGCTCCACTGACACAAGCTTTCGCCATGTGTTTGTATCGGCTGGCGGCGGTGCTAAGTTCGCCTTGTCACCGGGTCCGTAATAGAAGAAACGCCTGACCTCTTCGTTCTCGATGCCGGCTCGCTCCGCTGCATCCTTAGGCACTCTGCTCAGTGCCCGGACAGACCTTGCTGCATTGATCAATGAGCTCGCTCCTCTACTGTCCTCTGCAGTCGCGTCCACACCGTTCAGTTTGCGTGTATGGTGGATCATCTCGATGGCACAGTTGGCGTCTTGAGCGATCGCTTTCCACATATCCACGACCTCACCGACCGCCTCGTTAGCGTTCTCAGACACACTATGCGTATGAATGAACGGATCGATTATCATAGCATCTATTTTTTTAGAATCTATCTCCCGAAGGACGCTGTCGTACACTGCATCGACCCGCATCACTTGGCCTTTTATCTCTTGTGCCATAAGCAATCGCTGGTCTCTTCCGCTGTCCAGTAGTAGCCTGTCTTCGATCTGATCTTGCGTGATGCCGTAATGCATCGCTGTCGCCTCGACCCGGCGTGCAATCTCTTCTATCGGATCTTCGGCGTTGAAATACCAGACCCGGTATCGATCGAGCAGCGGTTCATTTTTCCTTAGCAAATCTTTCCCGGTAGCCATCGATAATGCTTCGACGATAGCCAATTGCGATTTGCCGATACCGCCCGGTGATATGGTTGCTGACAGGAACTTTCGTATGTAGTGGCTGCCGTAGATCCATTCCCTTGGCGGGATCGATGCACCGCCTGTTAGCTGATACCCTGATGCAGTGATCCCGGGATACTGATCTGCTAATGGCTCGATCGGCATCATCCCTTCTTTTTCCCAGTTTGGGTCGTTGAGCGGCTCGCCGTTTTCCAGCATCCGATTGATCTTGCGCTGGGTTGATAGGATCTTTGCCATCATCATTTCGACGCCTCGGTCGTCATCGTCGAGGGACTTGCCTTCGCGTGCTGCCACTTGTGCTATGTACTCAGGCCATGCGAGCTGTATCCATTCTGGTATTGTTGGCGTGTGGCCTGTTTCCCGGGCAAACTGCATCCCGATCCAGTAAACAATCGACGCCATAAGAGCTTCTCGACCGTCTGTTTGTTTGAACTCTGCGTTCAGCTCGATCACTTCGCCTGCATGATCTTTGACTAGCTTGGTGCTGTCGTTCTTAAGCGCTGTAACGAAACGCCGGGGTGCTGGTGGTAGAATAGGATTGTCGGACAGTGATTTACCTTCGACCCAAGTGTAACGCTTGCCCTCTTTGTTGCGGGACGGCGGGGCGAGAATAAATCCACCAGTTGACCGTGTATCGATGTATTGAAATCCGAGAATGTTTTTCCCGCTGGGCACTGTTTCAGTGAGCCCTAGATATATATGTGTCCCGCCGCTTGGTGATTTAACTGTTGGCGCATCTTTGTAGTTGATGTTGTATTCCATGCACATTTGCGCAAAATCCTGTTGGACCTGCGCTCCCTTGTATGCATCTATGTCGATCGCCAAGAAATTCTGTTCAGCGGGATGCAGTCCAATGTTGGCGTTTGGATGCCTTGTCCAGTAGTCACGGATCTGATCTTCGGTCCACGGGTTCTCCTGCAGCGGTTTCCATACGACCGCCGGGAACTCTTTCTCCCCAGGTCGCAGTGGTATGGGACTGAACCCCCGACGACGATATTCCAGTGCTGCTTCTAACAGTTCACTCATACGCCACACATGCCATCGCACTCATCTAAAAATGAGAGCTGGCCCATGTCTTCCAAATTTCTGAAATCAACCTCATCGATAGGCTTGCAACTTCTGTGTAAAAATTGCTTCGCTCTCGGGTCAATGTTTCTTATTTTTTTGTCGAATTCTACTACATCATCCCAATCCTCTTTGCGGCCCATTTTAAGCTCGCGCCACTGCTCGTTTCTTTTGTAAGGACAACCTAGGCACGATGATTTTTCTAATGTTCGATTTGGGTAATGTTGCGCGAACCATTCTATACAGTGTCTCCGTTCCATTCTTTTTTCGATAAGTGGAAATCGGTGAACAACAAATTTATCTCGGCTGTCTTTCATGCGCACAATTTCATCGAGGGAAATGCCCATCCAATGTTCTGAAAAGATTTCTTTGCTTCTTTGTCTTGGGGCCAGCCCTAACAGCTCTCGCGTCTTTTGAAGTATTGGTCTTATTTTATATTGTGATGTGCATTGCCGGTGCGATATCCCTTTTTCCGTATAAAGGGGTATGGTGTTGAATTGATATTCATTTCCATCACCGCTTGTTGGTGTTTTGCCCTGTATCTCGTTTTCCCTGATATTGCCTGCAGTTACACGATACACTGGAAAACTTAATTGTGACTCTAACCAATCAAGATGCTCATAAACCCCGGCAGGTTCCCACTGTGTATCAGCAAAGATTGCTGCATCAGGTTTAGGTCCGAAATCTCCTCGGTCTCCCATCAATGCCATGACACTGGACTGAACACCAGCACCCAAGCCTATAATTCTTAGCTTTGGCTGTACTGGTATCATACCGCCAGTGATTAATTTTTCTTCGATACTTTCAATCATCGTTTACCCCATTGTGATATCGGACAACCGGCTCACCCTTGTGCCGTCTGTCCCAGACAAGCCATTGATAGTTGTGGATTGGATGTGCTGTTCGATCTTCCGGGGCAGTCCACCATGGCCTAAACGTCAGGATCGTTTTGCCGGCGAAAGGTGGTTCCATCATCCATTGCCGGGTGACGGCTGTATCCCACTGAACCCGGAGCAGGGCGGCACAGAAATCAATGACGCCGTCTTTCACTAAGTTGATGCATTGCCCCATCAGTTCATCAACGATCCCTCGTTTATATGGCGGGTTTGTTAAAATGGCATTTGGTGCGCCAAGCAAATCTCTCAAATTGCCGTTAGTCGCTGGATACAGTGGTGTCGGTTCACTGCCATGAAATGGATCGATACACGGTGTGGGAATATCCCATGTAGCGTTAATAGCAATCACGCAGCGTTCGTCGATTGTTGGATAATGGTCATCTGGGTTGCGGTCATATTGAGAGTGGGTAAAGCGATTAACCATTAAATATCTCCTGATTCCTCTAACTTCACACAAGTAATAGCTGCTTTGCACAATGTGCATTCCAGCTCAGCAACAATGCCGTCCTCTTCAAAGCCATATTCATCAGTGTTAAAATCGGCACACCACCTCAACTCACCGTCGCAAAACCAGCACCTCATATCACTGAATCCGCTCCAATCCCTGAGCAGGCGGTCAGCACGTTCATTTCTGGTTAGCCAAAAATGGAACATCGGTTGGCGATATCTCACTGATCGTTCGTCTGACTTGTTCGCCCTGATATTTTACGCGACACCATTCTTGGTACATCGGTATAAAATCGTCGAGTTTTAACATGACCCAGCTGTCGCCTGTCGCTACTCTGTTTCTGCGTGTGATGACTACCGGGATTTTTGTATCGCCGGCTGCAGCTGCTGCCTGCTCCATTGCGGGTCCGGGTGTAAATCGTTCTGTCCTTTTGGCTTCAACGGATAGATAGCGCAGACCTTCAAGGTCACCCTTGCCGGTGTGTATGCCACCGCCTGACAGCGGAGTCCTGGTGACGACCTTGTCACCGCCATGCATCATCTGGTTAAAGTACTCAGCGAGCTCTCGCTCGTAGCCATCGCCTTTTTGTTTAGCGCCTCTTGCCATATCGTCTCCCTAAAAAAGAAAAGAGCCGGCGCAGGGATGGATTTTGGGGCTGCTTGCGCCGGCTCTCCTCAAACGAGCTGGGGAGATTCGCTCGTTTCTCGGTGAAGCATTCAACTAATGCTGCCGTTAAACTTTTGAAGTAATAGTTCATCGTCTCCCCATCCGGCAGATTTCCAGATGGGTAATCCGTAACATCACCCATATGCTGTCGTCAATGCCGGGTTGACTCTGTCAAATAGGTGTGAGCATGGTTTGAGTGCTCATGAGAATTTATGAGAATGTATGATAACTGGTATTTTTTTTAGGAGCGCAATGTCAGAAGAACCAAAAAGCGAGTCACGCTGGAAGCGTATTCCACCGACTCCAGAGAGAAGAGCCCTTGCCGCTCGTCTCAGGGTGCTGCGTCAAATGAACGGATGGAAACAGGAAGATGCCGCCCGGGAGCTTGGCTGGACCCAAAATTCTTACGGCGACATAGAACTGTGTCGCAAGAGAGTTCACACAGATCAGCTGCTGGAATTAGCCAAGGTGTTTGAAGTAACACCTAGCTGGCTTTTGACAGGGTCAACAAAAGATCTGAGTGACAATGCTAAAAGGCGCATTCAGAACGATGTTTTTTTCAATTTAACTGAAACGGAGAGTAGGAAAGATGACTAAAAATACTGTACACACTCACGAATTTACCGAAGATGATCTTGTTTTTGTATGGGAAACTGCCATTGATTCATTTGACAGCGCGCAAGAGTTGAACGACGCGCTGGAAGAATTTTACGATGAAATGTCGTGCGAGGATCAAAAAAAGTTTCAGCGTCCTTTTTATCGCGCTATCTACCGAAATCCTGCAAGAAGTGCTTGGGTTGTGGCGACGGCATACAGCCCTGATGAAGAGATGGATACCTTCATGGCGCAGCGATGCAGGAAGGCAAAGCTGCGCACCTCTCATTTTAACTGGGAGATAAAATTCCAGTGTATCATGGCTGGGGATCAGTATAATTCAGAGTGCAAGTTTATCCGCGACTCAATAGAAATGCTTGAAACAAAATATAATTTGTATGAAGAGAAGTGCCTGATGTCGATTCGGGGGAAACTGCATAAGCTTGCAACTTATCGCCCAATTTTAAAAAACGCAGCAAACTTTTTAAAAGGGTAACTAAGAAATGTTGCAGAAACTAAAGGATAGAGCTGGCAGTGATTCTGCCGGCTATCTGTCCTTTTTATTTATCTAATGATACCGACATTTGACGAATATATCGAAATATGCATATTATGTCCGACAATTTTTGGGGAGTTAAAAATGTTCTGGAAAAACCTAATCACGGATCTTGTCGCTTTTATAACGCTGCTGGGATGCCTCGCCCTTTTTTTCATCTATTGCTGGCTATTAGTCGGCTAATGAACACCGGGTTCCACTCCTTGCGCCGTGTGCTGGGATGCAGCGCATTAAAAAGAGAGGTCCTGACGAGCTATGAACCCGGTTTGACATATTGAGCAAAGGTCCTCACCCAGACCCAGAGGGAGATTTTTTTGGCATACTTCGATCCGCAGGATAAACGCCTCAAGGCAGCATTAGAGCGCTTTGAGATTAAAGCTTGGTCCTTTAGCACCTTGGAGATGTGGCGAGACAGCCCAGCCCGGGGTCTGATGAAAGCGCTCGATCTACCGGGCGACCCGGTGGGCGTTGCAGCCATTGTCGGCAATGCGACAGAGAAGGGCATTGAACTTGCACTGACCGGCACACCGCTTGATGCAGCGATCGATCTTGGCAATCAAATGCTCGACGATTACATGGCCTTTGAAGACCCTGATGACATTGCCGACCTGACCAAGAAAACAGCGCAGCGCATAACCACTGGCTACGACAAGCTCAAAGAATACGGCGTACCGAAGTGTCAGGTAAAAATTGAGTATCAGCCAGACTGGTCGCCAATCCCTATTCTTGGCTATCAAGATTTTGTATTCGAGGATCACGGCTTGGTCGTTGACTGTAAGGCTCCCGGCATGAAGCCAAGCGCATCGAAGGTCGACTCGTATATGCGACAAGGCGCGATTTACACTCATAATACAAACAACAAGTTTGCAACGCTTGCAGTGTTGCCTGATGGCAAGCCTCGAGGTGCTAAGGCTGTCGGCCCTAGGTCACACTGGTTTGAGCTAGAAGACGCAGCAACGCCCCTCGAAGAGGTCAAACATACAATCGGTGCGATCTGCAAGATCCTCACTATCAGCGACGACCCGCAAGAGATCGCAGCGCACATTATTCCAGACTATGCACATTTTCGGCTGAACGGAGTGGTCACCCGGCAGTCTGCCAAAAAATTATTTGGCTATTAAATCAACCGACCATATAGAAAGGGAAACAAAATGAGCTTTGATGATTTTTTACAAGAGGCATCATTCACTAATCTAAATTGGAACGGCAGCTCGGGCAAGCTTCGGGTCAGGGCTGGCGGGGAGCAGAACGAATTAAAGCTCCCGCAAACTTTTGTTGTTGATCCTAAAACGAGTCAGTACGGATGGCGAGCATGGGTTCCACAACCAGAAGGTAACAAAAAGCCTTTTGATCAGCGTGTCGCGTTCACTGAAAAGATGCCAGCCAAGAGCGCCGACTCAACGGTAGCAGCGCTAGAGGCTAAGACATTTTTCTTCCAATGTTACCAGGACGAATGGGACGATCTAGCGTCTGGCGTGATCGAATGGGCAGCGGATCAGAAGACTGTGTTTAAGCAATTGGTTCCGCTGGGCCGCGAGCTGCAGAAAATCCCAGAAGCAGAACGATCAAAAAAAGCAGTGCAGGTAACAATCACTGGCAGCGAAAAGGTTGGCGTCAATAATAACCCTGCGCCAGCGTTCACAATGAAGGTGGTTAATCGACCGGCTGCTTTTGACGAATCTCCAGAGACAAGTGCGCCAAGTGACGATGGTGACTTCGGTTAACGCAGGTGGTCTGCGTTGAACTCCCGGTGACGGCTTTCATTTTTCCGACTGTCGGTCGTCACCGGGAGATTTTCAAACGCCCGGGCGAGTGCAGATAAATGCGCATCAGTGATATGACGCCCGGGCAATTGAGCCCATACCGAAGACTAATCATTTTTGACGGCGACGATGGACCAGAATTTCGCTGCTACAATCCGCAGGATCGAGAACCGATCTTTTCAGTCAAGCTTACAAACAGCGAGCTTTTGAAACTTAGCATTGAGATGCTGGCTATCCGAAGACGAGAAGACAACAAAGCAGAGATGGAGAGAATGAAATGCGACTAATAGATTTTGGCGCAAGCTACTCAGATCCGAAACCAGCGCCTACTGTGCTTGACGTTGAGCCAAGATGGATTGACGACTTGTTTTGCATCATGCTTTACGAGCGCGACAGCAACGGCGAGACAACACACATCCGACGCCTGGAGATGGACAAAGATCAGGCTGAGCAATTTACATCAGCGGTCGTCCGGGTACTAAGACAAAATAGGGAGAGGGATTGATGCCAGTAGAAATAACAAAAAAACGTAAACCTAGAAATTATCCTGTAACAGCGAAAGTAGATGCAGATGTTTATGCAGAAATAAAACGTGTGTGTCGTGCGGTAGGGCAATCACACCCGATGTTTTTTTTAGACGCGATAGCTGACCGCTTACTTTATTTGCAAGGCTACCTAGACGATAAGGAAGACGGCTATGTTTAAAGCAACCATTGTTCTTATCTTCGCCAACCATGTATTAAGACAAAATAGGGAGAGGGATTGATGGATCAAAATCCATACGAAACGATATACCTAATGCGAGGACCTAAGTATTTAGGGCATCAAGAAAAATTCAAGCAGTTCCTTTTTCGGGAACTAAGAAAAGACGCAGTTTATGTTTCGCATTACCCACAATGGTTAGTGCAAGAATTTTTGTATGCGAAGTATTTACAAAATGATTTCGCAGTAGATCACGAAGGAAGGTGGTGATGTTTAAAGCAACCATTGTTCTTATATTCGCCAACCATTGGCTGTATTCAATCGACAGCCTGCCAAACTACCGCAGTGCCAATGAGTGCATACATTCAATGCATCATCATTTGGCGTCATTGCCAGAAGAATTAATAGAGGCAGGGCTCGGTGTTTATTCGATGGACTGTGAGTTTGTTCCTATGCCGCGCGACAACCCTAGGAGAAGTTGATGAACCCTTATTTGCGAGCAAAACAAGGACCAGCTTTTCAGGAAAAAGTTTGCGACAATCCAGTGCCTCACGATAGTCGAGAGAAGTTTACTGGTAAGATAGTTGGTGTTTTCAATGCCAAATACACCTTGCCCAGATATCATTATGAGGTAGGCGAGTATGAAGAAGAAACAATCACTCGCAAAATGAATTTTGAAGATAAACGCGGGTTTCTAATATCAGGATCGATACCAGACGCCATATTGAAAGTTTGGCACGAAACTTATTATGTTGATGGTGCGTATTCAAATTTTTACGAATTGAAAGGCATGGAAATTGAGTTTGTCGCACGTTCATATCGTTCTTGGCATACACCAGATATAGGAACGTTCAAGATACCTAAAAAAGCAGTTGTATTAAAATATCCCAACCATTGGGGTAGGCCAGAACTCGGTCCAGAAACAAAAGAAGAGTACCTAGCAAGGATTGGAGATATAGATGCTTGACGATCATTTGTATGACTTGAAAGAAGTTCTTAAACGATACCCAGTCTCGCAGGCACAGTGGTATCGTGGAATGAAGGACGGACGTTATCCGCCGGGCGAAAGAAAAGGGGGGAGACGTTTCTGGTCTCCCCGCGAAATTAAAAAACTGATTGTTAGAGGCGAGTATCACTGGCAGAGAGAACGAGCCGCCAGCGAGTAATCTTCCACCAGCTTCCTGCGCATCTTCATACCGTTTGCAGTGTTGTATGCCCGCTCGACCTCAGTGCCAACGGCATGGGCGAGCTGCAGTTCCACGGCATCATTTTCATAGATATATCGGTCGCTGTCGTCGAGCTGGTCCTTGGACCACGTTTTAAACGTACCTCTAGAGGTTCCATGCATAACAGCCTTGCCGCCATTGGTCGCTGTACCTAATGGATAAAATTTATCAAGTTGATTATTTAGCGTTACATGGGTCATATGGCCTTTTTTACCCTTAGCAGCAAAAATGTAATCATGCGGTATCCACTCAGCGGTTCTTGGCGCTTCAAGCTGCCATTGCTTTAGCAGTTCAATTACGCGAGTGCTTAAAGGCATTACATGGTCGTCGTCGCTCGACTTCAACCGCTCGGCTGGAATTGTCCAAGTAGCGTTGTCGAAATCGATCTCGTCCCATTCCGCTAAACATATTTCAGATGGGCGTTTGTTGGTAAGCAGAATGATTTCAGCCGCAACCTTGTCACGCTTTGGCAAGCTATTGTTGGCTGATAAACCTGCCAACCATTTTTGCAAATCAGCAAATGACAGTTGCCCATAGTGTACCTTTTCACGCTTGGCATTTTTTGGAAGCGTCGATTTTATTTCATCCATTTTAGATGAGACAGGAACATCGTCATCAATTTCACTTACGCCAAAATACCAAACCGCGCCAAGATTGCTTAGCCGTTCTTTTCCTGTTGGCATATGCCAGAACGGCAGGATCGCTTCTTTAATATGTGACTTGTCAATTGCCGTTATAGGACGGTCATTGAATTCATCTGTCATGTCGGTGATGACACGTTTGTAAATTTGTTTGACTCGACCCTCTGAAACATCGTTGCGCTGTTTCAAATATTTCTCCGCTGCCTCTTTCCATGTCATCGTTTGATTCGCAGATCGTTTGATCGCAGTTGGCAAGTGCTCGCCGTTCGCCAACAACTTGTTGTAAAGAGATCCAGTAGTCAAAGCATCGTGCAACTCCATACCTTGAACGGACCCTAGGGTGATTACCATCTTCTTGCGATGTTTCATTTTGCGGTAGATAAAAGTTTTAAAGTTGGTGGGTGTTATGTTCACCCACACGTTATGTCCGACTGCTACCCGATACGGTTTGGCTTTTGGCTTGAGGCTGTCGAACTTTGCTTGTGTCATTACTTGCGGCATTACTTTATGCTCCCCCGTTATCTTTTTGCCACTGCAGCTCTTCTTCGTAACCTTCCTCTGTGTAGGCTTGCCAGTAGTCAGGTATGT
>TARA_B100000686_G_scaffold344253_1_pt1 | contig 11296 bp, 7 predicted proteins | sample TARA_B100000686 | Tara Oceans TARA_B100000686 (sample SAMEA2622733) | marine metagenome | biome: marine biome (ENVO:00000447); feature: marine epipelagic mixed layer (ENVO:xxxxxxxxx); material: "saline water (ENVO:00002010), including plankton (ENVO:xxxxxxxx)" | depth 150 m
GGTCACGGTGATTCGGCAAGTTCAGCTACTACAGAAAAGTCTGAGCCAACAGCGAAACCGAATGAAGCCAAACCCAAGGCCAAAAATCCTTACTCTGGCGGAAAGCGCAAAACTTCTAAGACCGCCAAAACTTCCTGATTCTAGGCTATAGAGCCGACATGACGGATGACGGGGACATTTTTAAAAACGTTTTTTTAAGTATCATTGAAGGTGCGCTTGTTGTTTCCGAGGATGGGGTAATCTTAGGCGGCAACCTAGCCGCTGAAGAAATACTAGGCCAGTCTCGAGATCTTTTGATCGGGAAATTTCTGGAAGAATTCTTTTCCAAACCCTCACTTGCTCTCAACAAAACCTTAGAGTGCGCCAAGTCAGGAGTTCCTTTCCGCGAGGTGGAATGCGAGATTTTCAGAAAACCTAGACTTGAGTCCGTTCCGGTCAGCATGACCTTGTCCCCTTACCTTGACCAAAGCGGTATTTTGCAGGGTGCTATACTCCTAATTCGGGATCTGAGGATGATAAAAGATCTGGAGGAAAATTCGCGGCAAAAGGACCAACTGGCCATGTTAGGTAGAATGGCTTTAGGGTTGGCCCATGAGATTAAAAATCCTCTTGGAGGAATTCGAGGATCGGCCCAAATCCTGAGCGAAGACATTCATTCCCAGGAACAAAAAGAATTTTTGGAGGTCATCGTTAAAGAAACTGATCGAATCGACCGTATGTTATCCCAAATCTTGAACCTAGCTGGACCTCAAAAAATCAGTTCCAAATCTACCAATATCCACAAAATTCTAGAAGAAATTATTCTTTTGGAAAAAAAAACCTTGGCTTCCAAAGGGGGAGTTTTTATTTCCGATTACGACCCCAGTCTCCCTCCTGTAGAGGCAGATGAAGATAGACTTAAACAGGTATTTATCAATTTGCTTAAAAACAGCACTGAAGCTTCACCGAAAAACGGAGATATTCGAGTAATGACCCGGATTCACAAGGATTATGCAACCAATGTATCGGGAACAGGCAGAAACATGATTTTGGTGGAAATTGAAGACCACGGACCAGGGATAACGGAAAACGATCAGAAAAAAATATTTGCTCCCTTTTTCACTACTAAAAAAAAGGGCACTGGTTTAGGACTCGCCATTTCGCTCAAAATCGTCGAGGATCATCAGGGCAAAATCAAAGTTGTCTCCTCCCCCGGAACTGGGACGGCAGTTCAGGTTTTTATTCCAGTGAAACAGGAAACTAATTAGTCATGGCGTATTACATACTAATTGTTGATGACGAAGAAAACATCCGTTGGGTGTTTAAAAAAGCTCTCGAGAAAAGAGGGTTGACTGTTCACTTTGCAGAAAGTGGAGAAGAGGCTATCGAAAAAATCAAAAACCAAGACTATTTGATAGTTTTTTCGGATATTTTTATGGATGGAATTAGCGGACTAGATTTACTAGACGAGATAAATAAGTTGATAACTCCCCCACAGGTAATCGTTATGACGGCTCAGGACACTATGAATAACACAATCGAAGCAATGCGTCGCGGTGCCCTCGACTACATCAGCAAACCATTTGACTTTGATGAAATCTATAAACTGATTGAAAAAGCGGCCAAATCCCGATCGATTCCCGCTCCTGAAGAAGATAAAGAAATTGATAAAACTTCAGGAGCAATTATTGGCAAGAGTAAAAACATGCAAATGGTGTTCAAGACCATCGGTAAATCCGCAACTTCAGATCTATCAGTCCTCATTACAGGAGAAAGTGGCACGGGCAAGGAAATGGTTGCCCGTGCCCTCCACCGTTATTCCAAACGATCTAAGCAATCGTTCATCTGTATTAATTGTGCTGCGATTTCCAGAGAACTACTAGAATCTGAACTTTTTGGACATGAAAAAGGATCATTCACCGGTGCCACCGAGTTGAAAAAAGGGAAATTCGAATTGGCTGACGAGGGAACTTTATTCCTCGATGAAATCGGAGACATGGAAATCCAATTGCAAGCTAAGATACTCCGGGTTTTGCAAAACCGAGAGTTTTATCGTGTTGGAGGCCGCCACCCCCTTCAGGCGAACGTCAGAATCATCGCTGCAACCAATCAGCGTCTCGACCAATTGATCAATCAAAAGCTATTCCGAGAGGATTTATACCATCGTCTCAACGTAATTCATATCGACCTTCCACCGTTACGCGAACGCCTGGAAGATGTACCTCTACTAGCCGATCATTTTCTGAAAAAATTTACGCCTGAATCGAAAAATGATCGCCAGCTTTACTTGGCACCTGAAACGGAAAAGGCACTTAGACGTTACACTTGGCCTGGGAATATCCGGGAATTGGAAAACCTCATTAGACGAGGAATTGTTCTCGCTGGATCCGGCCCTATCTTACCAGACCACTTGCCGAGTTCTTTTTTGGTAAAAGCTCCCTATTCCGAATTTAGCTCATGGGAAGGTAAGTTGGAAGAGGCTCTTTTAGATTTCTTCAAAACCGAACCGGAAGAAGGTGAACTTCACGATCAACTAGTTCAATACCTAGAGAAATATTTGTTCCGAATTGTTCTGGACCGGCATGGAGGAAAACAAATCAACGCCGCAAAAGCCATGGGTATCAATCGAAACACATTGAAACGTAAGCTTGATTCCATGGAAATGAAGCCTAAGATTAAAAAATAAGATAATTGACTTTAACCAACCACCCAAAATGCCCAATTCACATTTTACCGGCCATACCGTTTTTTCTTATGACAGTCCCCTTGGCAACGAATTTAGCATCTCACGGCAATCGTTTTCTCCCGAAGGAGGAAAAGGATCTAAACGGATTGCGTTTGTCGCGGGTCTTCACGGAGACGAACTGGAAGGCGTGTTTCTTTGCTTCCGCCTCATAAAATATCTAAGAAAGCTTCAAGAAAATTTTCCACAAGCAATTACCGGATCCATTCACATCTATCCCACAGTAAACCCGCAGGCACTAGGAAACGTTTCACGGTTTTGGCCATTTTTTGAAACTGATTTAAATCGCATGTTTGGAGGGCTTACAGGATCTCTTCCGTCGCATGCAGCGAAAAAACTGATGGAGGATATTCGAGAGCAAGCAGATCTCGTCGTTGACGTCCACTCAAGTAATTTACACTTAAAAGAAGCACCACAAATTCGAATTATCGAGGGTTTCGATAAAAAACTGATTCCTCTGGCTCAATGGACTAATGTCGATGTGATCTGGGTCCACCCCGCTATCCCCGTGTTAGAATACACACTTGGTTATGGACTTAATCGGTCAAAAATTCCAACACTGGTAGTTGAGGCAGGAACTTGCCTGAAATTGGACCGAGCAATCAGCGACCAGTTGTTCGACGGATCTGTTAATTTACTTTGCAAAACGGGAATCCTTAATTTGAAGTTGGACTCCATCCCAAAGGTACGACAAGCTCGGTTAGTCAACCCTGATCATGTTACCCAGATAACGGCCCGCAAATCCGGATTGTTCTTAGCACAATCAGAGACAGGAGTCGAAGTAGCCAAAGGAGAGCTTCTCGGCGAATTGATAGATCCTACGCATGGCACCCTTTTGGAAAAAATTATCAGTCCAATTGACGGTTTTCTTTTCACCCTGCGCGAACTTCCAATGACATATGAGGGAGCGGTTTTGGCCCGAATCGCCATAACAAATCCTCCGACAACATGAATGAAACGATTTTATCCATCCAAATCCCAATAGGTGGTTCCTTTTCTTTATTTAAAAACGCCTGGGAAGGAAGGGCCGTGTTTGAAACGCTTTCCATAGCAACCGGTCTGCACGGAGATCAGGTCAATGGGCTGCATATTGCATCGCGATTGACGAGGTTTCTCGAAAGTGTGGTAGAAAAACGCGAAGAAGATTATCGTCTTCTGGGAAAAATCCAACTGTTACCGGCAATCAATGTCCCCGCTCTGGAAACTGGGTCACGGGTGTGGTCCTTCGATGGAATGGATTTAGATCTCGCCTTTCCGGGAAATGACGCAGGCGATCCGACGGAAAGAATTTGTCACACTATTTTGCGTCATACTGGAGAATCATCTTGTGCTGTATTGCTAGAAAGTTCTCCCCGCCTTTACAATTGCGTTCCACATGTACGAATATTACATCCGGACCGTACCATGAAAAAATTTGCGCGAGCAACTCTTCTCAATATCGGGAGAGTTATCAAAGAACATGAAATTCCGAAAACCCAGTTAACGAGATATTGGACGGAAAGGGGAATTCCCGCTTTTTCGATTCTATGCGGAAGAGCCGACGTTTACTCACCAGACTATTGTGATTCTATTGTTCAAGGTTTAATCAATTTGATGTGTGTCATGGGGGTTCTTGGAAATCAAAAGCAGAAATCAGAAAAAGGAACTATAGAATTTCATAGCCTAGGAGATGAATGCCAAATCACAGCAAACCGGGCAGGTCTATTCGAGCCAGAAGTCCGTCTGGGAGATCGAATCGGCTCAGGTGGACTTTTAGGATCAATTCGAGATCTTCGAACCGGAAATTTATTGGAAGAAATTATCGCACCAGAGCATGGGCGTGTGTTGGCACTGCGAGAACATCCCTTAGTTTATGAGAAGGAACCTATCACCGTTTTAGTAGGCGAGAAAAAGAAATCGCGCCTGTGGCCTTTTTAAAAAGCTAGCAAATCATCTTCAAAAAAACCATTTGCGAATCAATTCCAACCCGCCAACAGTATACCCTATTCTTTAGGCTATAGGTCTGTCTTACCTGGCAATTTTATTTTCGTTAGACTTTATACGAAAGTTTTTTGAAGCCTCAAAAGTTTTGGTTTTCATCTTTTTGTGAAGTTCAACAAGTAGCCTACTATAAAAAAATATAAAATTTCTCTCTTTGCTCAAAAAGCTCAACTTTAAATTCCCGAAAGGAACATAAATTTATCTTTTTTCGTCCAGTTATTTTCTCATCTAGCAAAATATTCGAATGGTCGCATCTCCGTTCCAGAGGATAAGAAAATCAAAAGAATAAATAAAATAAAAATAAACCCAACGATCATTAGAGGCGTTTTATAATTCATTAGTTTTTTTGGGAAGAAGTAAATGTTTTCGATAATATTCAAAAATCCCGTCGGCGATAACTTTATGACCAAGGGCATTAGGATGCGAGTCTTCCCAAGAAACCCAAACATTTTTCTCATTAGAGATCTTTTTCCGAAAAATGGGAAGAAGGTCAATACTTTGAATTCCCTGATTATTAAGAAAATCGATTATCTTTTCATGACTTACCCTGAAAGGATAAGCAGACCGAAACGATCGTAATTCTGGGCAAACTATGACTAAAAAACGATTACCCTTTTCCTGAACAGTATTCCTAATTGCTATCAAAGACTCACGTGAAATTCGCCAACCCTCAGCTTCATCTAAGTACAAATCATTGTAATAATTCAGAAAGTTTTTTGTTTGCCCAAATTTGACCAAAATTTTTTTTATCCTAGACCATAAAAACACCAGAAGCATAGAGTTTTCTTTAAGAGTAGCCTCGGAATATATGGGAGTAGGTTCCGCATCATTGATAAAATATAACAGCATCACTTCATCGGAATTGTATTTACTACCTTCGGTTTTATAATACGTCCACTCTTGTTCAGTATTATAATTACCTACACCCGTGTTAATCACTTCAGTAGGTTTCCCCAAAAGATTTGATAAAGCCGGTTCCAGTCTTTTAGAGAACAAATCGTCGAATTCGACTCCCCACCCTAAAGTAAGGGAATCTCCTAAAAAAAGAATGCGGTAAACGCCCGGCTTTTTATCATATTCAAATTCCCTGTCACGTAATCCCTTGGAATTAATAGATATTTCAACTCCATATAAATTTGCACTCTGATTAGGAATATGGCGATGAGACATTTCAGGTTCAGAAGATCGTTGTTTAAATAAAGTGCCGTAACGCCACATTTCGACATCATAATAAGGGTAAAACCAAACCAAAACCCGAACTGCAATCTCAAAAAAAGTATAGATCAGCAGGCTGATACTCCCACTTAAAAAAAAATTTTTGAACCACCTATGTCTCATTAAATCCTTCGGTAGAAAAATTATCCCAAATTTCTTCATGGACCCTAACAAGATAATCACGCGAAACAAAACAAACAAGAGTTAAAGCTTGATTTTATTGACAAAGATGTTCCTTTGTTATATTAATGCCACTAGACTCAGGCCAACCCAAAAGAATCGATTAGCGGGAGCGAGTATAGCAGACAAACGGGAGTCTTTTCCATCATAAGAATTACTCTTAACACCGTATTGGCAAGTATTCCTTCAGGTGTTTCTTATTACGTGATACCTTTCTGCCGCTTCAAACAAAACTCTAATCCATGTTTACCTATATATACTTTTATATCGGGATCGGCTTTTCGGGTTTAGTATTATTTTTGATCGCTAAACAAACTGCGAAGAGAACCCAAAACCAACCTGGAAAATTGCCTGCAACGATTTTAACATTATCCTTCTTTATTTGGAGCGTTGGCTTATTAGAGGCAGTTTTATTCATTCCAGAAAAATCTTCGAACCTTCCTCCGCCTCCAAAAATTTTATTGTCTTACAAAACGAATCCCTACGTTCTGGCAAAAAATAGCATCCTCTATGTGATGCCACCAAAACAGACCTACCGAAGTTTTGGTCACATATTCAAGACAAATCATCTGGGGTTTCGCGAACAGAACTTTGAATTTCAAAAACCAACAGGTGTTTTTCGAATTCTTGTATTTGGATCCAGTCTTACAATGGGTGTTGGTATCGACGACGACCACCGCTACAGTAATCTCTTAAATGAGATGTTAAAGAAAAAATATCCCAAAAAAAATATTGAGGTTTTAAACTTTGGCATGGCTGCCTACAATTATGATCAAGAACATGATTTAATAGCGGCGATCTTAAAAAAAATCAAATGCAATCTCATAGTCCTGGGTATCCCAGGGGACCTTTTAAAAATGACTACTAAAAGCGCGTTGGTAAAATTTACAAACGTAGGATTGGCTCGTTCATCTATAGATTTGAACCAGTTCGATCCTTTTCGTCTTTTATCCAATTCAAACCGCAATCTCGCAACTATTCCTGATGCCGAACCGGAAGAATTCTATCGCCATCCAAAGTGGTATAAAAACCTGCGCTTATTTAATGCTATTGAAAATAGAACCCAAATAAATAGCGATAAATTTATCCCTAACGCGAATCGATTAAATTATCTAGTCAATGAATGGCGTGGAATTATTAAATTACTCAAGGCTAGGAACCTTCCTCCTCCTATCGCCTCTTTACTTTATCGGGGAACTGTGGACCCGCGGCGAAATGATTTCATTAATCCAGTGGGCGATTTATCCAAAAATATCCGGTTATTAAAATTTCTTGGGAAAAAACTTAGGCAAGAAGGTTTTCATATCGTCGATCCATTACCGCTGTTCGAACAATATAGCGGCATGTCAATGGCTATATCCGAATGGGAAATGCACCCTAATTACTTGGCCCATTATATTTACGCCAAATCCCTGTTCGAGACATTAACGATTAATAATTGGATCAGATAATCTCAATTTATTGTAACGACAGAGAAGAAGTTTTACATATGACTAAACCATGACAACTTTACTCTTGAACTGAAACGATCCATGTACCCCTTAATCATTCTTGCCGGGCCCACGGCATCGGGAAAAAGCGAGACAGCACTAGAACTGGCAGAACATTTTAATACCGAAATCATTAGTGCCGATTCCGTCCAGGTATATAAACTATTTAATATCGGTACTGCTAAACCCGCTCCGAAAATACTTCGCAAACGTCGTCATCACTTAATCGATATCCTAGAACCGGAAGACGAATTCAATGCTTTTAAATTCAAAACTCTAGCATTAAAACGGGCCAGAGAAATAGCCGGCCGAAATAAAGTTCCTCTCGTGTCGGGCGGTACAGGCCTTTATATTAAAACGCTCATGGAAGGGCTCGATTGCGCCACCATAGTCTCGTCAGAAATACGCAAAAACGTCAGGACAGAAATTAGCCAGAAAGGTTCGGCAGCGATTCATTCGATTTTGACCCGGATCGACCCGTCCTACGCGCAAAAAATTTCTCCATCTGATTCATTTCGAGTGGAACGCGCCTACTCGGTTTATCTGCAAACCGGGCAAGCCTTTTCAACCTTTCACGATAAAGAAGAAAATAAGGAATTCAAACCCTACGTTTTCGTTCTTGATTGGGATCGCAAAGAATTATACAAAAACATTGAGCAACGGATAGATCTTATGTTTTCGATAGGTTGGGTAGAGGAAGTCGCTGATTTATTAGAACAGGGATATACGCCAAACCTTAAACCGTTTCAGGGTATCGGTTACAGCCAAATTGCGGCCCACCTAGAAAATAAAATTCCTTTAGAAGAAACCAAAGCGGAAATCAAAAAGGAAACACGTCGCTACGCCAAACGTCAACTCACATGGCTTCGCAAAACCCCCGGCGCAAAGTGGATTCCAGTCAAACCCATCGACTCGCCGAAAGTAATCAAAAACCGCATTTTATCGCACCTATCCATTTTAACGGTCCGGATTCTGGTGTTTTTCATCGGCATCTTTCCCATAAATTCCGCACATTCGACTTCATTATTCGAACAAGGAACCGAATTATTCCGTAAGGGAAACTACTCTCAAGCCGAAAATTTTTTTTTTACGGCCTCCAAGAAAAATAAAGGATCCAATCTCTCAAAAACACTCTATCTTCTTGGCTTATCCAGAAAGGAACAAAATAAGTTTGCCGAAGCGGAGGACGCTTTTCGGCTAGCTCTAAAATCGTATCCTGAATTTAAAGATTATATTCTGTACCGTCTTGCAGAGTGTGATTTTGAGCAAAGGCAATTTTTGGAGGCAAATAATACACTTGAGAGTCTTCTCCATTCGTTTCCTGGTAGTCGTTTCCAAACAGAGGCTGAATGGATGTACGCCAAAACATTTGAGATATTAGGGCACTCGAACAAGGCAATTTCAACTCTTGCTAATGCCGTCCTGAGAGGTCCCGCAAACCATAAACTGATACCCATTATGATTTATCAACTAGGTCGTTTGCAGGAGGATGCCGAAAGTTTTTTTCTTGCTTATCAGGCTTATCAAAAGTTGTACATAAAGTATCCGACCCATCCTTCCACTGATAAAGCCATAAAAGGAATGAAACGACTCGACAATCTAGAAAATTTCAAATCTCCGCTCATGATGGGCAAAGATTATCTTGAGCGAATTCGCAACCTTCTAAATCAAACTAAGTTTGAACAGGTGATCCAAGAAATCGAAATATTGGATAAAAAGGAATCTCTGACGGAAGCACAGTTTTTTCTTTACAAGGCTAGTGCTTTGCTAGCTATCGGAAAAAGGAAATCAGCAGATAAAAACTGGCGTTCCTTTTTAAAACGTTTTCCTCTCCATCCCCAAAAGCATAATATTCAATTTAAAGTTGCGCGAAACCTTTGGAACCTAGACCGCAATAAAGAAGCTGCTGAACTTTTTGAAAATATCGCAAAAAACAAAAATAATTCACACCTGAGTCCGAAAGCCCGGCATTTTCTTGGCAGGGTATACCAAACTAGCGGCAAACTTGACGAGGCGATTGCTGAATTTGAAATACTAATTACTCAATTTTCAAAAAATAAATACGCCCAAGAAGCGCGCTGGAGAATTGGATTCTTGCGCTATCTCCAAAAAGATTTTGTCGTGGCAGAAAAAAGGTTCCAAGCAAATTACAAACAGTTCCCAACAGGGCTATTGGCAGAAGCAAATTTATACTGGCGTGGAAAAGCTTTGGAAAGGTTAGGACAGACAGGGCTAGCAGAAAAAATTTACATGGACTTAAACGCTCGTTTCCCTTATCGCTATTATGGCATCCGCGCGCTTTCTCGTTTGCACATAAAAACCAATACCCACCCGTTTTCTTCAAACAACGCACAATCAATCCCTTTTGCTTCGGCTAAAAAACTTTCCGCTCCGACTACACCGACTCTCAATAGAAAAGCTCAGGAAAACCTACGCAGAGCTGAGGATATGCTCGAGATGCAACTACAAGAAAATGCTCTATACGAACTAAAAATACTAGAATCCAGAATTCCAAAAAATTTATCCGGAACAATTTGGCTAGCAAGTTTATATAACCGGGCAAAAAAGTATAATGAGGCATATCGAATCATGGAACTTTACCAAAAATACAAGACTAAGAAATGGGAAAAAGGACTACCATCAAGATTCTGGAGTCTCTATTATCCTCAGGCATACAACGAAATCGTTATCCAATATTCTAGAAAAAACAAAATTGACCCTTTATGGGTTAGAAGTATCATTCGGCAAGAAAGTCTATTTAACAGCCTTTCTTTGTCTGGTGCCGGTGCTATAGGTTTAATGCAGATTATGCCAAAAACGGGGGAAAAAATGCTAGAAACTTCCACATCCTCAGAGCTCGGCCCCAACATTCTTTTCGATCCACAACTAAATGTTCGTCTAGGTACCAAATATCTGGGTAAATTGAATAAAAGATATAACGGCAACTGGATTCACATTCTTATCTGCTACAACGCTGGACCGAAAGCTTTAAAAAACTGGTTGAAACGATTTGAAACCGTCTATGATAGTGACGTTTTTATAGAATTGATTCCCTTTCCCGAGACCCGGAAATACGTCAAATTGGTGTCTCGTAACTATGGCATATACAAAATGCTCTATCCCGAAGACGTCTTGCCAGAGATTCGATAAAAGATTTGAAAATACCCGTTTCCAAGATTAAATCGAACGGCTATAATTAATTTGATCTTTTTTAGAGCTATTTATTTTTAATTATGTCGGATCCAGAAATTATCTATATTTTTTACTTTTTAGACTATTACGCAGATACCATTGAACACTTTTACTCCCGTTCATATCAATGATCTGTTGATTGGAAAGCAAAATTTTTGCTGCCAGAGAAAAAAGTAACAAGGTATTTATGTTTTAATTAAAGAAGTTTGCATAAAACCCAAGGTGTTATTATTTTGACGCAAATATCGAATTTGCAGGAGGGAGATTTTTTTTTTGAATTAAGCGTTCGTAAGGTCCGTTTGTGAGTTAAAATATATATAAAATAGAGATCGCTTAAAAAAATTTCCTTAAAGAACTGCCCCGAGCGAGTCTTGCTTGTTCTAAACTGTTATTGCATATGATCGACATTTTTAAAAGTCTTTTAAACTAACCTAATGAGGACAGCTATCCGATAGTTTGTTATGTCTTGAGCCAGAAACTGCATTTTCAATCGCTTTTGTGCCCTAGTTTCCATATT
>TARA_B100000686_G_scaffold25831_1_pt1 | contig 11289 bp, 10 predicted proteins | sample TARA_B100000686 | Tara Oceans TARA_B100000686 (sample SAMEA2622733) | marine metagenome | biome: marine biome (ENVO:00000447); feature: marine epipelagic mixed layer (ENVO:xxxxxxxxx); material: "saline water (ENVO:00002010), including plankton (ENVO:xxxxxxxx)" | depth 150 m
CTATAGGGAGACCATGACAGTCCCATCCAGGGGTATATGGAGAGTATTTACCACTAAGAGTTTGTGATTTAACAACTATGTCTTTAAGAGTTTTATTGACAGCATGGCCAATATGAATGGCCCCATTGGCATATGGGGGACCATCATGAAGAATAAATTTTTTCCTGCCTTGCCCCTTTTCCTTTAACTTTTTATATAGCTCTATCTCCTCCCAATACTTCAGTAATTCCGGCTCCTTATTAGGGAGGTTGGCTTTCATTGCCAGCTCTGTTTTGGGCAAATTAAGAGTGTCCTTGTAGTCTTTCATGGTAGATTTTTTTGCACTTTATACGAAATAGCTCTCAGCAGTAGAAATATCTTTAAATATCTGATCCTTTAAGGCATCTAAATTTTTAAACTTCTTCTCTTCTCTTACTTTTTTTATAAACTCGACCGTTAATTTCTTACCATAAATGTTTTCTGAAAAATTTAATAAATGCACTTCTAAAACAGGTGATTCCCCACCTATGGTAGGTCTAATCCCCATATTTGCGATGCCCTTGAATTCCTTATTTCCTAAAAAAGATTTAACAATATAAACACCAGAAATCGGTAATTTGTTTTTTGGAAGCCACAAGTTAGCTGTTGGTATACCTAATTGAGCTCCAAGCTGATTTCCATAAACTACTTTACCGGAATAAGTAAAAGGTCTTCCTAATAATTTACTGGCTATTTCAAATTTATCCTTTGTTAAAGCTTCTCTTATTCTTGTACTACTTACCCTTTCACCATTAACTTTGTAAGTTTCTGTTTTAGTAACCTCAATAGAGTTTTCTTTTCCCCAATTTTTCAAAAGTCCAAAATCTCCTTCTCTATTTGCACCAAATCTAAAATCATCTCCAATTATAAGTTTCTTTATGTTAAGTCTTAGTAAGATCTTCTCTAAAAAATCTTCAGGTGTCGTAGATCTCAATTGATTATTAAATTTTAAGAAGAAGCCAAAATCTACTCCCAGCTCATTCATTCTCCTGACTTTTTCTTGCCAAGGAAAAATTCTAGGGGGTTTCTCTGAATCTAGACCCACAGCTTCAGCAAAAAATTCTTGAGCATGTGGCTCTGTGAATATAATTAATTTTTTTAAGCCTTGGTTATTACCTTCTTCTTGCATTGTAGATAGAATCTGTTGATGACCTAGATGTAGTCCATCAAAATTCCCAATTGTGGCAATATTAGAAGTCATGGGGAATCTTGATTTATAAAGTTCAATATTATTTATTCCCCTAATTAAATACATACCTACCCTTTTAAATTAGTTAACCTTAGCCCCAAGATCCATAAAACTAAAACATAACTAGCTATAGCAACGAAAATAATAAATAAAAGATTAATAAATCTTGTAAGCTGTTCTAATTCCCTCCAGGCCAATATTTCTACATTTAAATAATCAACTGTGAGGAACATTATTAAGCAGGCCAATCCTAATCTTCCAAGAAAGATAAACCATCCGGGTTCGAGGTGATAAATCTTATTTTTTAGTAAAATAAATAATAATAAAACTGCACTAAAATAAGCAGCAACAGAACTTGCAACAGCTAAACCTACATGATTCATACCTAAATAGAAAGCAAGTACCCAGGCTAAAAGAGCATTTAACAACATCGCTGCCAAAGCAACTTTAACAGGAGTTTGAGGTCTTTGTTGAGCAAAAAAACCTGGTGTTAAAACCTTTATTAACATAAAAGCTATCAATCCAAATGCAAGAGCTATAAGGCTTAGAGAAGCCTGTGAAGTATCAAAAGGCAAAAATTCTCCTCTCTCAAACAAAGTTAAAATAATAGGTTCAGACAAAACAACTAACCCTACTATTGAAGGTAACCCTACTAATAAAACTAAACGAAGAGCCCAATCCATGGTCATAGAGAAAGATTTCTGGTCCTTAGTCTGATGTAAAGAAGAAAGTTTAGGAAGAATCACTGTACCTATAGCAATGGCAAAAATACCTAAAGGAAGTTGCATTAATCTATCAGAGACATAAAGCCAGGTAGGACTTCCCGTAGGTAGAAAAGAGGCCAAAATAGTATCTACAAGCATGTTTAATTGGCTAACTCCCCCAGCAATAACACCGGGTATCATAAGATAAGCTACTTTCCTTACCCCTGGATGCTTTAAATCTAATGAAAAATTAGGAAGCAAATTTAACTTAAGTAAAGGATAGACTTGTATCAGGAGTTGAATACAACCAGCAGCAAACATTCCCCAGGCTATGGCATAAATAGGTAGTTCGTAATGAGGAGCAATCCAGACTACAGTACAAACTAATACTAAATTATAAAAAACTGGAGTTAATGCAGGAACTGAGAATTTTCCGTAAGTATTCATTATAGAACCAGACAAAGCTACTAGTGAAACAAAAAGAAGATAAGGGAATGTTATTCTTAGTATATCTACAGCTAAATCCTTTTTTATAGGCTCTGCATAGAAACCAGGAGCAAAAATTAGAACGAAAACAGGAGTAATCAGTAAAACTATGAGTGTAATAATTAAAAGAATGGAGCAAAGAGATCCGAAAACGTTATTTATCAATAACTTTACTTCTTTTTCAGAGTTATTCTCTTTGTACTCAGACAGGACAGGAACAAAAGCTTGGTTAAAAGCTCCTTCTGCAAATATACGTCTAAAAACGTTAGGTATCTTAGTAATTACTACATAAGCATCAAGAGCAATTCCAGCTCCCAAGAGGGAAGTAAAAAAAATGTCCCTAAGCAAGCCTAGAATTCTAGAAGTAAAAGTCCAAAAACTGACAATACTAGAGCTAGCTAGCAACTTAATTGAGTTCAATGATGTGACTGAATCTGGTTTATCTGAATTCAGGTCTAATCCTCTCTTGAGTTCTTTGGTTTAAGGTCTAAGGAAACAGAGTTAATGCAATATCTCAAACCTGTAGGTTCTGGGCCATCAGGAAAAACATGACCTAAATGAGCCTTGCAATTTTTGCAATGAACCTCGATTCTTCTCATACCTACTGATAAATCTTCTTGAGTCTCAACACTTTCTTCAGAAAAAGGTTCCCAAAAACTTGGCCACCCTGTTCCAGAATCATATTTACTCATAGAGTTAAATAGGTCTGCCCCACAACAGATACAGCTATAAGTGCCCTCTTTCTTTTCATCATTGTATTTCCCACTAAAAGCTGGTTCGGTTCCATGTTCCTGAGTAACATAATGTTGTTCTGGAGAAAGGTTTTTGTTATCTTTTTTTGTACTCATAAAATCTATCCTGATGAAGCCTTCTTTAATACCGAAAGATAGGAATTTTCTATACACATCTTATCTAAAAAACCATTTTTTTTAAGCATATTATGAGCCTTTCTTAAGTTATACCAAGGGCAACTTATAAATAAATGATGCTCTAGATGATAATTGACATTATGAGGTACCATTAAATAACGTATAACTGGAGAAGCAATAGTTGTTCTTGTGTTATCTAGATTATTTTGATTAGGAACCATTACATGTTCTGCTATGTTTCTAACTCTTATTATTAGACTGTAATAAGTTAAAGAAGGAAGCCACCAGAGTAAAAAGAAAATATACCAGTTAAAAAAATATGAAATGAATAGAAAAATAACTAAGTTGGAAACCAAAAAACCCCTTAATTTCTTAGATACCAAAATAAACTTTTTAGGAAGGTTATCAGCCTTAGTAGAGAAAATAGAAATTAAAGTAGAAGAGTATCTTTTCCAACCGGTTAATCCAACTAGATCTCTAAATATCTTTCTCCTGAGACTTGATTTTGATATTGGGAAGGGAGCTGACAATATGAGGTCAGGGTCTTGCTTGGTCTCGGTAAATTTATGGTGCTTCAAATGGTAAGGCCTATAGGGTTTGGTATCTTGAAAGATAGGATAAGCACATAACCATTGAGAAACCCAGTCATTTATTGTTAAGTTAGAAAATAGTAATTTATGGGCTCCCTCATGCATCAAAACAGCGAGGGCAAACTGTCTGCTCCCCACAACTATTAAACTTATTAAAAAGACTACCCAAGAGGGGTAAGAATATAACAACCAAAAACATATGAATATTTGAGACCAGTTCGAAATGATTGATAGTACATTTCTCCAATCCTGACGTTGCTTTATTTCCTTTAATTGATCTTGAGTTAAAAGCTCATTAATTTTTGTGTCTTTTGCCATGTACTTATATTTAAAAATATGATTATATCGAAGCATCCCTAAGTATGAAAAATAGTAATCAGAAGTAATCCAGAACAAAATATAACTTAAGGTGTTTATATGACTAATATTGGCTTTTGGAACCTTGCAAAAAAAGAACCCACAAAGTTGGCTTTAATTGACCCTTTTGAGAATAAATGGACTAGAGGGGATTTACATGATTTAAGTAATCAAATAGTTCACGGTTTAAGGAACTTAGGTTTGCAAAGAGGAGATAGTGTTGCTGTTGTGTTGTCAAACACTGCAGAATATTATGCTATTAACCTTGCCTGCACCCAATCAGGTTTCTATATGGTGCCAATAAACTGGCATTTAGCAGGACCTGAAATAGCCTATATATTGTCTGATAGTGAAGCAAGGGTATTTTTTGGATCCAATGAAAATGAGGAAATCTCTGAAGCTTGTAAGGTTGCGGTAAAAGAGGCGGGCCTTACTAGACAACAATGCATTTCTTTAGGAGAACTAAATGATTTTATTAATTTTAATGACTTTATTAATAACCAACCAGTAAATATTCCTGATCAAAGATCTCCTGGAAGTGTTATGAATTATACTTCTGGAACTACTGGAAAACCTAAGGGTGTAAAAAGAGATTTAGTAGAAGGAGATCCAGACGAAATTGCTTCTTTATTTGCTATGTTTTTAGGGCTATTTGGTATAGAAGCAGAAAAAGGAAACGTCCATATATGTGCTTCTCCTCTCTACCACACTGCCCCCTTGTTATGGTCTGGTACTTCCTTACATCTTGGTCACACAGTAGTATTGATGTCTAAATTTGATCCAGAAAAAATGCTTAGTCTAATAGACAAATATAAAGTTACTACCAGCCATATGGTTCCTACCCAATTTCATCGGTTATTAGCGCTGCCCGAAAAGGTAAGAGATAAGTATGATTGTTCTTCAGTTCAAAGAATGATTCATGCTGCAGCTCCATGCCCTCCTCACATCAAGGAGAAAATGATTGAATGGTGGGGAGAAAGTATATATGAATATTATGCAGCTACAGAAGGAGGGGGAACTATGGTATCTCCTCAAGAATGGCTTAAATACCCAGGTACTGTTGGAAAAGCATGGCTGGGGTCAGATATTAAAATACTTGATGATGATAAAAATGAATTAGAGATTGAACAAGAAGGTACAGTTTATATGCTTTTAGGCTCATCTCAATTTGAATACAAAGGAGATAAACAAAAAACTGAAGAAAGTAGATGGAATGATTACTTTACTGTTGGTGATATTGGCTATCTAAATAAAGAAGGATATCTTTTTCTGTGTGATAGGAGAACAGATATGATTATCTCTGGAGGAGCCAATATATATCCAGCAGAAATTGAAAATGTCTTTTTGATGCACCCCAAAGTTGTTGATGTAGCGGTATTTGGTATTCCTAATGAAGAATGGGGAGAAGAAATAAAAGCTGTAATCCAACTTAATGATGGTATCAAAGGAGATGATCAAATAAGTAAAGAAATCTTAGAATTTAGCTCGAAGCATCTAGCCAGAATGAAACTTCCTAAGTCAATTGACTACTTAAAAGAATTGCCTAGAGATCCTAATGGTAAGTTATATAAAAGAAGACTAAGGGATCCATACTGGAAAAAGAAAAAATAATTTTTTTTATATCTATGGAATTTCAAGTTGCAGACCTTTTTGAAGCAGTATCTGATCAAATCCCTGAAAGAGAAGCGTTAGTTCTTGGAAAGAAAAGGCTAACCTATGCACAACTTGATAAAAGATCCAATAAAGCTGCCCATATGTTAAAAAAAATAGGAATTGGCAAAGGTGATCACATAGGCATTTATGCATACAACTGTATTGAATGGATAGAAGTGATGATAGGAGCCTATAAGATAGGTGCAGTTCCTATTAATATAAATTATAGGTACGTAGAAGAGGAGTTAGCTTATCTAATTGGAAACTCTGATATGGTGGCTATAGTTTATCAATATCAATTCGCTCCTCTTCTAAAAGCCATAGAAGAAAGAACGCCTAAGCTTAAAAAATATATACATATAAAAGAATCTGGGGAAGAACTTCCAAAATCTTTTAATAAAAAAAGCAGAGAATATAAAACCCTCATTGATGTAGAAAGTGAAGAGAGAGGTTTAGAAAAAAGATCTGGTAAAGATATGTATGTGCTTTATACAGGTGGAACCACAGGACTCCCAAAAGGAGTAATGTGGACTCAAGAAGATGTAATTATGACGCTTGGGGGAGGAATTGATCATTTAACAGGAGAGAAATTTCCATCTCCTGAAGAAATGTCTAAAAAATGTCTAGCTGACCAAATCACTGCACTAGCTTTAGCTCCTTTGATGCATGGAGCTGCTCAATGGCAAGCACTAAATAGCTTCTTTTCTGGATGGAAATTGATTTTAAATGATCAAAAAAGTTTTGATGCGAGGTATATATGGAATCTAATATCTAAAGAAAAGGTTCAAAATCTAACTATCACTGGAGATGCTATGGGTAGACCTTTGGCAGATGAACTACCTGAGGCTGTTAAAGAAAATACAAATATAGATTCATTAACTATACTTTCAAGTACAGCAGCCATTTTTAGTTCAGTAATTAAAGATGAATTTTTAAAGTTTCTCCCAAACCTTCTTATTATAGATGCTGTAGGATCTTCAGAGACAGGCTCCACTGGACTTAATATTTATGATAAAAATGTTAAAAAGAAGAATGCAGGTGGTCCCACCTTTGATAGACCTAGACATTCAACAATTCTTCACCCTAAAACTTTAATTCCCATAAAAGAATCGGACACCGAAACTATAGGTTATCTAGCTAGATCAGGAAATGTACCTATTGGTTATTATAAAGATAAAAAAAAGTCAGCCAGCACGTTTGTTGAAGTAGAAAAGACTAAATATTCCCTCCCTGGGGACCAAGCTAAATTTAATTCGAAAGGTCAAATAGTTCTGCTGGGTAGGGGTTCGGTATCAATTAATTCTGGAGGAGAAAAGATATTTCCTGAAGAAGTAGAAGCAGCTCTAAAAGCCCACCCAAAGGTTTTTGATTGTTTAGTTGTGGGCATTCCAGATAAAAGATGGGGTGAAAAAGTAATGGCCATCATTCAGTCTAGAGATGGGAAAGAGATAAAATTAAATGATTTAAAGAACTCTTGCAAAACTTATGTAGCAAGTTATAAGTTTCCTAAAGAATTAAAATTTGTAAAAAAAATTAAGCGCTCACCAAGTGGCAAACCTGATTACCTTTGGGCAAAAGACCAGGCAATAAAATAACGGCCATATTAAAAAATATCTTGTGAAAATTTAGTGTCTTTGGTTTCTAAAAAAAAGACTTCTTACCCATGTTAAAAATGAGTTCTTTTCTAGGTCTAAGCGGTCTAACTTATCGTACAAGTCTTCTAATGATTGGGGGTTCTTAAATAGATCAATTCTTGTAAAGGATTCTTTAGAAGGGTCTAGTTCTTTTATTACCTTCGCTGGATTTCCTCCAACTATTACGTTACTTTCAACATCTTTTACTACAACAGCACCCGCAGCTACTATACTGTTTTCTCCTATCGTAACTCCTTTTCCTACTACAGCTCTATCTCCAATCCAAACGTTATCTTCAAGTAATACAGCTTTGGTCTTTCCAACAGGCTCAGCTCTATTATAAATTCCATGCCAATCAGCATCTGAAATGTAACAGCTGTTTGCAAACATACAGCCTTTTCCAATTCTAATTTCTGTTGCGGCAGCTATTCTTACCCCAGGAGTAAATAAACAAAAATCTCCTGCATAAATTTTTCCATCAAAACCTCCTACATTCCATGTTGTCAGCCTGATTCTGCTGTCATCTGTAGCTACAAAAGTAGGATAATTACCAATATTAATTCCTTTTCCAAAAATATCTATATACCTTGAGCCCATTATTACTGGGTCTTTGCCTAGAGATTCAAATTGAGGTTCCAGATAATGTTTAATATAAAATCCAGCCAACTTTCCGAAAAGTTGTTTTAACCAATAAGGGCGATTGTCTTGTCTGATAGTTTTTCCTTCTGATGATATTTTCTTAGATTCTACATGATAAGATATGAAGCTCTGATGGAACAGGCAAAGTTAACAGTAAAAAATAAATTTTTTTCTTCTAAACTCATAGAAGAAATTATAAGTTATGCAAAGCTAGCTATACCTATGTTCTTTACTCAATTAGCTACACAATTAATAGGGGTGGCTTCTGTTGTGATGGCAGGAAATTATTCTTCAGAAGTTCTTGCTGGAATCCTTTTAGCTAACTCCGTTTGGTTTCCTACTTTCATAGGTTTTGGGGGTATTCTCTTTTTCGTAACTGCTATGGTTGCACAATTAAATGGTGCAGGAAAAATAGGCCAAATAGGACCTCTTGTTAGGCAGGCTTTATGGTTAGTCATTCCTATTGTAATTATTATTACCGCAATTTTAATGAGTACAGATTCTATTCTTAGACTAGTAGGGGTAGAAAAAGAAATTATAGTTTTCTCAAAAGAATACCTCAGTACTTTTATTTTTGCTGTTCCTGCTATTCTCTTAAGTCAACCATTAAGATCCTTAACTGAAGGAATAACACGCCCTTTACCTCTGTCTGTTATAAACTTCATAATGCTTGGTATTCATATTCTAGCTAGTTATTGTCTTATATTTGGAAATCTAGGATTTCCAGAAATGGGAGCAAAAGGTGCCGGCCTCGCTGCTGTAATAGCTACTTGGAGCGCGCTTATTATTTTAATTAGTTATATTAAATTAAATAAGGTTTACGATCCCACAAACATTTTTGATTCATTTGAAATTCCTTCCTTAAAGGTTCTAAAAGAAATAATTAATGGTGGATTACCAGTAGGACTTAGTAATTTTATTGAGGTTAGTATGTTTGCAGGTGCTTCCTTGATATTAGGGCGTTTGGGAAGCGAGGTCATAGCTGCTCACGGAATTGCACTCAATATAGGGGGTCTTTTCTTTATGGTACCCCTAAGTATAGGCCTTGCTGCCGCTGTAAGAGTAGGTAATTTAGTTGGTGAAAGAAGTTATCACAAAGCTAGATATTCTTCCTTTTCTTCTATCAAATTTGGTGTAATTGCTGCACTTTTTAATACATTTATTATATTGATGTTTGCTGACCATATAGTTGATTTCTATACCCAAGATTTAACCGTAATAAAAATTGTTTTATTACTCTTGATGTTTGCAGCTTTCTTCCAGATCCCAGATGGTATTGCCATGTGTGCAGTAGGAAGTCTGAGAGGATACAAAGACACTTTTGTGCCAATGTTAATTATGTTACTAGCCTATTGGGTGATGGCCCTACCCTTAGGCTATAGCCTTGCTGTAACAGACTTCTGGGCAACTTCTTTAGGGGCCCCAGGTATGTGGGCTGGAATGACACTAGGTCTTTGCATAGCTGCTACTTTAGCTATCTGGAGATTAAATTTTACTTCTGAAGAATTTATAAGAGGTAAAAATTGAGAATAAAAGCAGAAGGGTTAATTTGTCCAGAACCAATTATGTTGCTCCATAAAGCTGTTCAAGAAGCTAAAAAAGGGGATAAGATAGAACTGTTTGCTACTGACCCTTCTACGGAAAGAGACGTTAACAGATTCTGTGAATTCTTAGGGCATAAGTTACTGAAAAAAAGTATAGAATCTGGTAATTTTTATTTCGTAATTCAAAAAGATGGAGAACAAAAAAATGAAAGAGAGAATTAATAAAAGATGGTTACTTAATAAAAGGCCTCATGGTATGCCTGAAGAAGATTGTTTTAAATTTGAAGAAATAGAAATTCCATCCTTAGAAGATGAAAAAATTCTTATAAAAACACTTTTTCTTTCGATTGACCCTTACATGAGGGGGAGAATGAATGATGCTAAATCTTATGCTGATCCAGTCAAACTTGGTGAAGTCATGACTGGAGAAAGTATTGGGATTGTAGTAGAAAGTAAATCCAATAATTTTGAAGAGGGTGACTACGTTTGTGTACATCGAGGATGGCAAAGTTACATAGTAGCACATGGAAATGATAAGCAATTATTTAAAGCAGACCCCAATATAGTACCTGCTTCAACTTACTTAGGTACTGTAGGAATGCCTGGCAGAACAGCTTATTTTGGACTTTTAAGAGTAGGGAAACCAAAAGCTGGAGAGACCGTTGTTGTTTCAGCGGCTTCGGGGGCAGTAGGAACTGTTGTTGGACAAATGGCAAAAATTTTAGGATGTAGGGCTGTAGGAGTTGCCGGAGGAGAAAGAAAATGTTCATACGTTACAAATGAATTGGGATTAGATGCTTGCGTTGATTACAAAGCAGGAAATTTGGAAGTAGACCTTAAGGCAGCTTGTCCTGAAGGAATAGATGTCTATTTCGAAAATGTAGGCGGAGAAGTCTCAAAGGCAGTAGCCAAAAACCTTAATCCAGGGGCAAGGATACCCATTTGTGGCTTCATAGCTCACTACAATGCAACTGATTTTGAAAAAGAAGAAACACCATTTCATGTTTTTGGGGCACTCAATCCGATTCCAGAGCATAGATTTTTTGTTGTTACTGAGTGGTTTGAAGAATGGCCGCAAGCAACTAAAGAATTATCTAAATGGATACAAGAAGGGAAAATTAAATATAGAGAAACGATAAGTGAAGGGATAGAAAGTGCACCGCAAGCTTTGAGAGATGTTTTAAGTGGAAAAAACTTTGGAAAACAAGTTGTAAAAGTCTCAGAAGAGTAAAAAATTAGTCTCCTGACCAATCTAATTTAGAAATGATATTTATTTCTTCATTGGTATCCATCATAGTTCTCATGGCACTTGCAGCATCTTTAGAGTTCATAGTTTTATTAAAAGCTTGTTGTTCATGAAAAAGTGCTTCCTCTAATGGTAAATCCATACCTTTATGAATGACTCTTTTAACTTCTCTCAGAGCAATAGGGGCCCTATTAGCTAAATTTTGACAATATTCTTCTAATGAATCGAAGAAAGACTCTTTTGGAAGTATTTTATTTATAATCCCGTATTCGTATGCCTTAGTATTTGATATCAATTGTCCATGAACTATTAGGTCTAAAGCTCTAGAAGTTCCAATTAATCTAGCTAAGCGCTGTGTAC
>TARA_B100000686_G_scaffold352421_1_pt1 | contig 11272 bp, 10 predicted proteins | sample TARA_B100000686 | Tara Oceans TARA_B100000686 (sample SAMEA2622733) | marine metagenome | biome: marine biome (ENVO:00000447); feature: marine epipelagic mixed layer (ENVO:xxxxxxxxx); material: "saline water (ENVO:00002010), including plankton (ENVO:xxxxxxxx)" | depth 150 m
TCAATAGGTTACAGAATTAGTCTGTAGCTTCCCTCCATGCAACAAGGCCTATGTGCTTTATAGCATAATTTATCTGGAATTATTCTGTTTGATCGAAAGTTGTTTAAATCTTAAACGAACTTTATTCAAAAGTGCAGGCTGGAGAGGTTGCGAAGGCTTCTATAGAAGAGCGGTACTGCTGTAAAATTTAGCAGTACCGTGTAGAAAAGCTTAAAATTTTAACTTGTATTGTTGAGCGTAAAGCTCTGTCATTATGATATTTAAAAATTTTAAAATAATGATCCTCTGAACATTTTTGAGCCGTTGATGATACGTACTCATCTTGTAATCCATGAGTGCCAGGTTTTTCAAAGTCAATCTTTTCCTCTGAAAGGTAAGTGAGGGTTGGTGTTGTGAGTTGTAGTCCATTGGCATCAGTAGGTTGTGCTTGAGCCGCAATTGAAGACGTCTTATTATTGTAAAGTATTTTATTATATTGATTTTGAGTATAGTTTTCGCTATTCACTGCTTGCAAATGTGCATTATTTCTGGTTTGCGAAAATACATGAATTTGATTCATTGATAGCAGGTGATTATTGCCAAGAAATAGCTCTACCTGACCGTTTGATATCAGTTGAAAGCCTTGGGCATTATTCGTTTGGGATGCAGTGCTGAGATCGATAGAGTATTCCCAGTAAAGGCAATCTCCAAAGCCGATTTCAGGAAATATTGACTCAATTCTGAAGTGATTATTGCCATTTGGGTTTGTATTAACAATAACGCCATGCACTTTAACTTGAATATTATTACTCAGATTATTTCGATTGTGTATTTTGAAGATATTAAACTGATTGTGTTGCATTGATTCGTTGTGCTCCAAAAACCATATTAGCGTTAAGTTGTATACAAGTTAATTGTATGAATATGGCTCTGTTAGCGACATACCTAAAATTAGGTATCTATACCCATAGCGTTTGAGATTTAGGTGTCACCTTCACCACACGAAATCGCTCAGCTATGTTGTGACCCCTTGCATAGAATGGCTATGCCGCGTTGTCACGCCTTGCTGAGCAATTTCATGAGGCGCCTTTTACACCTAAATTTCAAACGCTATGGGTATATGATGTGGGTTTATGCGGAGGGGTGTGGTATGAAATAAAAAAGGCTTAAGGTGGCACGAGCCAAACCTTAAGCCTTCTGTGACGTGTTTAACCTTGAAGGGAATTACTTCAATAAGCCTTCGAGATTAACTTTTGTTAGATCTGCATCAGCGAGTAGAGGTGTCGTATTTGTAAGTTTTGCACCTCTTAAGTCTGCATTTAATAGACTTAACTTCGGCGAAGGGCTTTCCACTGGATTGATATCGCTCCCCTTGAAGAAAGACGTTGCTGATAATGCCTCAACTGCTGTTGAAAGACCTTTAAGCGAGTTGGTGGCTGTTGCTTGAATAACCATAATAGCCTCCTATTAATAAAAGAATTGAGTTTGTTTTTCACTTCTTATAATTCCACGCTATCATGCTTCAGCTAAAATAGCAAAATATAATTACAAAAAGGCAGTTACTCAGGTTGTAATTAGTTAAGTTATTGATTTAATTTGAAACCAAAGCATGAAGCTCTCGTTGCAACATGCTTTCACTGCCTAAATTATGTTTCATTAGATTTTTTAAGTGTTCCGCAGACTCAATTGGCATTTGCTCTACATGCAAGCCAATTGTCGATTTTTCAATATGTCGAATAGTCACTTCCATTGGCAGTTCAATTGTGCTTGATGCAAGGTGAATATTGGCATGGCCTTCCATATCTTCACTTAAAAATGAAATAACTTCTGGTAGCTCGACCATTAATCCTTTTAAAGAGATATCGACTAATACACCTTCAGCGACAACCTCTGTTGAGCCCTTGGAAAAAGTAAGCGCTACTTTTGCATCGAAAGGGATGCGCGTGAAACGGCGTTGATCTGAATTATCTGCATTGTCATGGCTCATATCGATATCCTTTTCTGTCGCGGTCAATTTCATTCACATATTGCGAAAAGTATAGCTGTGATCTAGCGGTTTGGCTTGTCAGGTCTTTTAGGGGACATCTTAAAAAAAATCAAAAAGGGGGTTGTCTTTAGTAATGATAATCATTATCATTCGCAAAAGCTTGGTGTTATCTAAGTGGTTATTATTTAAGCAGTAATGAGGCAGGCGTATGCATATATCTGAAAGGTTCAGTTCATTTAAAGAGACTTTAAGTGCCAAAGGGCTGTTTAATCATCGTAACCAATCGAATTCACAGACAGCACCACAGGCTGTGTGTGGTCAAGCAGAATCTATGCAGCAGCCATCACGTCACCATTTTTTAAGAACGATCAAAATGGCTGAGTCTCACTCTCAGTTTCGAATTCGAGAGCGGGCCTCTGGTTTTATGCGCCTTTGTACAGACCGGTTTACGAATAAACATTCCAAAAAGAATCCTGAAAAACAATCAGAGGCTTCTTTGAATCCACAAACATCTAATGCTGTAACTCATGATGTCGCAAGTCCAAAGTCATATGCTATTGCCAATAAATTTAATGTGGCTTTTTACAATAAAGATCAAGCAGCAAGTCTTAATGGGCCATCCTTTGACATGTTTGCCGAAAAAGGCGCTAATTTTAATGCTCCAGAATCATCACTTGGCCGTATTCGTGATGCACAATATGATGATCAGGATTTAGTGTTAGGGTGTTTAACAAAACCACACTCATTGCACGAAGCTGTTCTTGAACAATTTAACGCAACCACAGATGATAAAATTCCGATGGCACCATTATCGCCATCAAATAAACAGCGATTAAACACCTGGCTTCAAGAGCAGCACTTGCCAATCAGTGTCACAGATAATCTCTATCAAGCACTTGATACAATTGATGATAAAGAGCGAGCTTTTGGCGAAAGTGCTCGCATTGAATCTGTTTCATTGATGGGGCGCTCGTCTATAAAATCTGATCAAGAGTTTGGAATTCTATCAAGCCTTGTGTATGACCTTAAAGATTATAATGAGTTGGTCAAACATACTTTTGGTGATTACATACCCGCACTTAGAGAATACCGCGACCCTGAAACTCAAGAGCAACCATTTAAAGATAAAACAGATGTTGAGTTAGTTCAGTCTATCTTTAAATTTGAAAAGAAAAATCAACCCGTCTTATTTGAAGTGAATAAAAATGACAAAGGCACTCTAGATTGGAGCAGTTTTAAGCCAGAACCACGCTTTGCAACAGACTTGTCTCAATTTAATGCTGAAAAGCTTGGTGACCCGAAGAAAGGTGTTGGTTTTTATGAAGATAAAACAACAGGTAAAACCTATGTTGACTTAGTGCGATGTGTACCATTGATGTATCACTTATGTTTTTTAAACCCTGCCGTTGATAATTTACGTCAATCAGAAGATACAGGTATTTTAACGGTTGGTCGTGGTGTTCGTTCCAATTTATCAAGAGCACATCAGGAAACCTATACACCTGAAACTCAGCCACCATTTATGCTGGTTTTTAATGCAGGTAAACAGCATTATTCAAACTGTAATGATCTCTTTAAAGCCCTTGCTTACGCTGAAACCAACGCAACAGTTGGCAAGTGGCAGGCTAAAGCAGATAAAACACCATTTGATCATGCGGTGCTTGGTTTATATCAGCAAAAGCTTGAAAACTATAAACCAGCCTTTGATGCCCTTAAAGCAGCGCTCAATCAAAACCAGCCTATTCGCGTGAATGGTAATGGTCGTTCTGTGGAAGACTTTATTAATCGTATGGCTGCGCTTGAAGACTTTAATGGCATGAATATGGCAGTTGTGACTCGTAAAGGGCCTAGCCAAGCATTACAGAATCTTGTGCAGAAGTTAAGTCATCAGCAATAAAAAAAGGGAAGCTTAAATTGCTTCCCTTTTTCGTAATTCTTTTTTAATTAAAAAAGAATTAAATATGCGTTAGCTTGTACTTAGGACGCTTAGGTTGTAGAACCTGATCGCCGTACTTCTTACGCTTGTATTCTTCAAACTCTGTGTAGCTACCTTCGAAGAATTCAACTTGCGCTTCATCTTCAAAGGAAAGAATGTGTGTAGCGACACGGTCAAGGAACCATCTATCATGCGAGATAACCATGATGCAGCCTGGGAATGTTAGAATTGCTTCTTCCAGTGCACGTAGTGTTTCAACGTCAAGATCGTTTGTTGGCTCATCCAGTAACAGGAAGTTAGCGCCTTTTTGTAATAGTTTTGCAAGATGCAGTCTATTACGCTCACCACCTGAAAGATCGCCAACACGTTTTTGCTGATCGCCACCTTTAAAGTTGAAACGGCCGCAGTAGGCACGAGAAGGCATAGACACGTTACCAACTTGGATGTAATCAAGACCGCCAGAAATTTCTTCCCAAACAGTTTTGTTATCATCAAGTGCATCACGAGACTGATCAACATACGCAAGCTCAACTGTTTCACCAAGGGATACTGTACCTTGGTCTGGCTGTTCTTGGCCTGCAATCATTCTAAAGAGTGTTGTTTTACCAGCACCGTTAGGACCGATGATACCAACGATAGCACCCTTAGGAATATCGAAGCTTAGGTTTTCATATAACCATCTGTCACCAAATGACTTTGCAACGTCTTCAAACGTCAGCACTTGGTCACCAAGTCTTGGACCAGGTGGAATGTACAGCTGTTGTGTTTCATTACGTTTCTGGAATTCTTGGCTAGCAAGTTCTTCGTACTGCTTCAAACGAGCCTTACTTTTCGCTTGGCGACCTTTTTGGTTTGTGCGAACCCACTCAAGCTCAGACTTCAGTGTCTTCTGCCATGCATCTTCAGCTTTTTGCTCTTGTTCTAGACGAGCATCTTTTTGCTCAAGCCAAGATGTGTAGTTGCCTTTCCAAGGAATACCATGGCCACGGTCAAGTTCAAGAATCCAATCAGCAGCGTTATCAAGGAAGTAACGGTCATGGGTTACTGCCACAACAGTGCCAGGGAAGTCACACAGGTAGCGCTCTAACCAGCCAACACTCTCAGCGTCTAAATGGTTAGTCGGTTCGTCAAGCAGAAGCATGTCTGGCTTGGAAAGAACCAGCTGACAGATCGCAACACGACGGCGCTCACCACCAGATAGATTGTTAATTTTTTGATCCCATGGTGGAAGGCGAAGTGCATCAGCAGCAAGTTCTAGCTGGCGATCAACATCCCAACCATTTGCAGCATCAATTTTGTCTTGAAGATTCGCTTGCTCTTCAAGCATTTTGTTCATTTCGTCATCTGACATTGGCTCAGCAAATGCTTCATTGATTGCATCAAAACGCTTTAACCATGTGTTTAATTCGCCAAGACCTTCTTCAACAGCTTCGCGAACTGTTTGGTCTTCTTTAAATTGTGGCTCCTGTGGCAGGTAACCAATTTGAATGCCAGCCTGTGGGCGAGCTTCACCTTGGATGTCTTGATCAAGACCAGCCATGATTTTAATAAGGGTTGATTTACCGGAACCATTCAGACCAAGTACGCCAATTTTTGCGCCTGGAAAGAAGGAGAGGGAGATATCTTTCAATATCTGCTTCTGTGGTGGGACAACCTTGCCCACGCGGTTCATCGTATAGACGTATTGTGACATGGGGAATATTTCCTTATTAACTGTCAACTATTTTGCAGAAACGCTGGCTTTCGCTTTTTGCGTTTCAGTTGGTGAACTCTTGGATGCTAATAATCCGCGAGCGTTCAAAAAATTTTGAATTTGTATCAAAATACCCTCTGCGTGAAGATTAATATCTTCATAGAGTTCTGGGACGTCGCCTTGCTCAATAAAGAGATCTGGATATCCAATTTGCAGTAGTGGAACAAGCTTGGTTTGCTCATGCATCCATTCAAGGACGGCACTGCCTGCGCCGCCTGCAACTGCATTTTCTTCAAGTGTGACAAATGCATCATGCTCTTGGAGAAGAGTTGCAAGCATCTCTGTATCAATTGGCTTCACAAAACGCATGTCAATGAGTGTAGCGTTAAGTGTTTCTGCTGCCAACTGAGCTGAGGCTAATAAAGGACCAAATGCAAGTAAGGCTACTTTTTCACCATCGCGAACTTTGCGTGCTTTACCGATCTCAAGCGCTGTCATTGCTTTTTGAGTATCTGCGCCTGTGCCTGTACCACGAGGGTAGCGCACAGCTGCAGGGCCTTGGTACTGATATCCTGTGTGGAGCATTTGACGGCATTCATTTTCATCAGAAGGCGTCATGATGACCATTTCTGGAATGCAGCGTAAGAAACTAATATCGTAAGACCCATTGTGTGTTGCACCGTCATTACCAACAAGGCCAGCACGGTCAATGGCAAATAAAACATCAAGTTTTTGCAGGGCGACATCGTGAATTAATTGGTCGTAACCACGTTGCAAGAATGTAGAATAAATGGCTACAACTGGTTTGTGGCCTTCGCACGCCATGCCGGCTGCAAGTGTCACAGCATGCTGTTCTGCAATAGCAACGTCAAAGTAACGGCTTGGATATTGTTGAGAAAATGCAATAAGGTTAGAGCCTTCACGCATGGCTGGAGTAATACCAATCAGCTTTTCATCTCTTGCGGCTTCATCACAAATCCACTCACCAAATACGTCAGAATATTTTTTCTTTTTCTTTGGTGTTGGAGCGTCACTTGCTGGTTTGTCTGCATTATCCTTTTTAGGTTCCATTTTGCTCAGTGCGTGGTAACCAATAGGGTCTTGCTCAGCAGGGCTAAAGCCTTTGCCTTTTTTGGTGACAATGTGAAGAAGCTGTGGCCCTTCAAGTGTTGTCATCTTATCAATGTAATGGGTGAGCTTTTCAAGGTCATGGCCATCAATAGGACCAATATAATTAAAGCCAAGCTCTTCGAAGAATGTGCCTGGGCTCACTAAGCCTTTGACGTGCTCTTCAGTTTTACGAGCAATATTCAGTGCTGTTGGATGACTGCCTAATACTTTTTTGCTGCCTTCACGAAGATGCATATAGGTTTTGCTCGCCCAAATTCGCGATAAGTATGAAGAGAGGCCGCCAACACTTTCAGAGATGGACATTTGATTGTCGTTCAAGATTACAAGCATGTTTGCTTTAACATCACCTGCGTGGGAGAGGGCTTCCATAGCCATACCTGCAGTAATCGCACCATCACCAATAACAGCAACATGTTTACGATTCGATTGGTTTAAGCCAGAAGCAATTGCCATGCCTAATGCTGCACTGATTGATGTAGAAGAATGGCCAACACCAAAAGTGTCATATTCGCTTTCAAAACGGCTTGGGAATGCTGCAAGACCATCTTTCTGGCGTAGTGTGCTCATCATATGGCCGCGGCCAGTGAGAATTTTATGAGGATAAGCTTGATGACCAACGTCCCAGACCAGTCTGTCATCTGGCGTGTTCAAAACATGGTGAAGGGCAACAGTCAGCTCAATAACACCTAAGCCTGCACCAAAGTGACCACCAGTCTGGCCAACGGCATAGAGCAAATAGGCACGAAGATCATCAGCCAGTGCTGCGAGTTCTTCCGCTGACATGTTTGTCATATCTTTTGGCGATTTGACTCTATCAAGAAGAGGCGTCGCTGGTTTTGATGTCGGGATTGATGTGAAAACCTTCATAGATGTATTCAATGCCTAAGTTAAATGCTTTTAAATGTAAAATCACGAGAGCCTGGCGAGCGTATTTTTGCGAGTTATTTGGCTGCGCATGGGGGCTCAAGGCGGACTGCGAATCAATAGGCGTTGATTGTATCAATAATGCAGGGGTAGTTTCCACCAGCATGACTGTTTTCATTGATATTTCTGATGTGTAAGGCATCTTGATATGATGCAGGTGCTGCTGTCTTTATCGCTTTTGTCGTGGCTCTATATTGCTATTAACGAAATTTCTGAGGCTCTCTTGCGCAATAAATAGACTGGGCTTAGTATCGGCGGTTGCAATTATATTGCCTGTATATTGTTTAAGCTTAAAAGAGATGTATTCCCATGGTTCAACTGCATGTTTCTGGTCAATCAAGAGCAGCTTCTTTCACTCAAGATTCTACTAGCTTAAAGGCGATCTCTGCGGATCGCGCCGAATTTAGTTTGAAAGGCCAGCGCTTCACGATTGGTAAATCAATCTACACAATGACAAGCAGTCAGCAGCATTTGCTTGTAGACCTGTTAAGCCCTAAACAAGTGAAGAACTTCGTCTTTGAATCAAAAGGTGATCATAAAGTAGCCACTTATGCTGCGGTAAGTGCTGCAACCAATAAAACCTATTTCGTGACTCTTAAAACTGGCTCTAAAAACGATGTGCATTCTATAAGTGCTACACCTGCCTCTTTTGAAAACCTACTCGATGGCTTTGATGACACCTTATCTGCTTTTTCTGCCTTCTTTGTGAAAGAAAAGCCACAGGCTATTTCACAGCAGCCTGCACATTTTCAGGCTGGTGCCACAATGAACCCAAATGATCTGCATGTGCTCGTGAATGATGGAGATGTGATGTTTGTGGGTAATCATGCTTATGTAGCAGAGCCATTAAATGAGACTGGCTCTGTGAATCGCTTGATTGATTCAAACAGCCAAAGCCGCATAGCAGCTAGTCTTGCCTTAATGCAAGGGGAAAACCCGCAAGAAGCTTTAGCTGCTTATGCGCTCGGTCGTCATCATCAGCAAGATCAAGCTGAGCTTAAGGCTTTAAAGGAAGGTTTACGCCAACAAGCTGGTTCTGGGGCTGTGCAAGCACTTGTCGGGAAAAAGGCTGCTTCTATTAATGGTCTAAGCTTAATGTCTGAGCTTGAAGAAGGGGCGCAAATGTCTAGCTCTATTCAAAAACAAGCTTTAATCAGTGCTTTTTTAAACAAAGATCGCATTGTTGTTGATGATGCGATGCCTGTAAATACAGCTTTAAGCTATGGTGCTGAGCAAGGATTAAACAATGCTGTTGCATCAGTACATTTATTTGACGATGCCCCTGTTAAAAAGAATGTACACTCAAGTTTGTTGCAAGAAGCCAGTCAGCCAGATTTTATGCTTGGTGAGCAAAAAGTATTGCTTGTTTTAAATGCTCAAAACACAAACTGTACTATGACAGGCTTTGGCATGAAAGATGATGGTGCGAATGTGCAAATGGTGTTGGCTGGTCGACATATGATCACGCCGCAGCAAGCAATTCGTACACAAGATGGCTATGTGCTGATTGGTGATATAACGCATTCTGCCGATAAGCCTCATCTAAAAGATGCGAATGCAATCCAGCAAGGTTTGTTGCATGGGTATGCTTAATATTCGTAAGATCAGAGTGTTTTTTATGGCAATGCATGTGTTATAAAAATACTCTTTCGTCTGAATAACAAGATAGGATTTATGACTTTTTATATACGCCGTGCAATACCAGCTGATGTGAATGAAATTTTTGAATTGCATGTCTACACCATTCGCAATATTTCGCAAGACTATTACTCCTTGGAACAGCTTGCTAATTGGACGGAACGTTTAAATCAAACTCGTTATTTAGAAGCGATCGATGAAAAAAAAGTCTTCGTCGCTTGTGAAGAGCATACAGACCGTGTGCTTGGCTTTGCTCAGCTCGACCAAAAACGCTGTTGGATTGATGCTTGTTATGTCATGCCAGACCAAGAAAAGCAGGGCATTGGTCAAGCTTTATTGCAACAGCTTGAGCAAGAAGCACAGCAGCTGCACATTTCTGCTCTTAATGTGAATGCCTCTTTAAATGCGCATGCATTTTATGCCAAAGCTGGTTATGTCAAACTGCAAGATGATGTTCACCAGTTTCTATCGGGGGCGTCAATTCCTTGTGTGTTGATGCAGAAGAGGGTCTAAAAATAACCAAGCCTGAGTTGCTTATTGGTTGCTTTGTATGCATTCCCTCAAAAGAAACAAGACAAAAAAGAAACAAGACGGCCACTTGTTAGACCAAAAGAAACAAAACAACAAGAAACAAGACAGCCATTTGTTTTAAGGGCGGCAAACAGGAATCTACTATGTTTGAAAACTTTGAGGATATTTACAACAAAAAGAAACAAGACAGCCATTATTTAAAAAAATAGTTTGTCTTTTGCTATTCTGTTAAAGGGAGAAAAGAAACAAGACAGCCATTATTTAAAAATAATAGTTTGTGTTTTGCTATTCTGTTAAAGAACTAGAAGTAAGTTGAATTGTATTCAAAGTAGTAGTTTAAAATCTGTTTAACATTTTTTATTCATTTTAATAAATTTTGGTTCGAAGTCTATAAACTTAAACCTTTAATAAAAATACTGTTTAGACTGCTTTAATCCATGAATTTTTGGTTTTTCTAATGCTGTCCTGCACTTTTCGATGCTTTCGGGTCTACCCATAAAGTAGGCAAAGGATTGGCTTAGGTTTGTTATAGTCTCAGTCCAAGAGTCAGACTTAATCTTTAACCGTTCTAATATTGGTTGGAGGTGTGATGGTATGGCGCCTTTTTTGTTTGCAGCGATAAGACGCCCTGTGGTGTCTACAAGTTCAAAATAGTCAAGTTGCTTGCATGGTAAAGGATGTTTGTCCTCTCGATTTCCATTACTTTCCTCTTCAAACCGACACATTGATTCAGGCAATTGCTGTTGATTTTGGTACGCTTGAATTCGCTGCTGTATTGATGTGAAATCAGACTTTTCAGGCGTAGTGCTCATGCCTGCACGAATTGGGTTTAAATCTACATAAGCCATGCAAGCCAAGAGAGCAGAGTCATCTAGTAAAGCTTGTGATTTAAACCTGCTTTCCCAGAAATGGCCAGTGCATTCATCTTCTTTATTGGCTTTGCGAGCAATGGTTTCATTGAGCTTACGCATAAACCAGCTGATATCCATCAACTGTTTTCGCCATAGGTGTATATTGTTAATATGGTTTTGTTTTAAATTTTCAAAATTTATGCCTTTCTCTAAATATATTCGTGCTTTAGACATTGGAAAAAGAGATGCCCAGCGCATCACGACCTCTTGATCTGACCACTCTAAAGCTTCTTCTGTATCAACAAATAAAACTAAATGATAGTGATTGCTCATGACAGCATATGCACAGATGCGTATAGCAAAAAACTGGGTTAATTCATGCATTAGGTTAACAAGCCATTCTTTGCGATGATCAAAAGAGCGACCTGTTTTTTCATCTTGCCCACAAAGAAATGCTCGCCTCACACAGCGTGAAATGCAGTGGTAATACTGACATAAGTCAAGGTTGACGATATCTTTACGAGGTGTAGGCATGTTCGGTTCTCTTCATTGGTTCTTAGATTCAACTCATAAGTGCAATTCTGGAGAAGGTGGTCAGCTGC
>TARA_B100000686_G_C16804794_1_pt1 | contig 11270 bp, 8 predicted proteins | sample TARA_B100000686 | Tara Oceans TARA_B100000686 (sample SAMEA2622733) | marine metagenome | biome: marine biome (ENVO:00000447); feature: marine epipelagic mixed layer (ENVO:xxxxxxxxx); material: "saline water (ENVO:00002010), including plankton (ENVO:xxxxxxxx)" | depth 150 m
TAGGGTTAGCTATAATTGATGAACAACATAGATTTGGAGTAGCTCAAAGAGCAAAACTTTGGAGAAAAAATATATTACCACCTCATGTTTTAGTTATGACTGCAACTCCTATTCCAAGAACTCTTGCAATGTCCTTATATGGAGATTTAGATATTTCAATTATGAATGAACTTCCCCCTGGAAGGAAATCTATTAAAACAGTTTACAGGTCAGATAAAAATAGACTTAAGGTTTTTAAGTTTATTAAAGATGAAATTAATAAAGGAAGACAAATATATTTTGTTTATCCACTGATTGAAGAATCTGAAAAAATGGACTATAAAGATTTAATGGACGGATATGAAAGCATAACAAGAAGTTTTCCTTTGCCTGATTACAGAGTGTCTATATTGAATGGGAAAATGTCATCAGATGCTAAAGAATACGAAATGAAAAGATTCATTAATGGTGATACTCAAATTATGGTTTCAACCACAGTAATTGAAGTTGGTGTAGATGTGCCAAATGCATCTGTTATGGTTATTGAAAGTAGTGAAAGGTTTGGCCTTTCGCAATTACATCAATTAAGAGGTAGAGTTGGTAGAGGAAACAACCAAGGATATTGTATATTAATGACTGGTGACAATATTTCATCAGATGCTAGATTAAGAATTGAAACCATGGTAAAAACAAATAATGGTTTTGAAATTGCTGATGTTGATCTTAAAATTAGAGGCCCAGGGAATTTAATGGGGACTAAACAAAGTGGTATATTAAATTTTAAAATTGCTGATATATCTAAAGACCAAAATTTATTCAAATTAGCCCGAAAATATGCTATTGAAATTTTAAATAAGGACAAATCACTTGTAAAGAAAGAGAATCAATGTATTAAATATACTTTAGCAGAAATGGGTGCTTTTAAAAACATCTGGAATTATATAAGCTAAATATATTGAACCCTTATATTTGTAAATAATATTTGTTTTTTTAATACATTTCTTTGTGAAAATATCTTATAATTGGTTAAAACGTTTTTTGAAAATTGATTTACCGATTGAAACTTTAACTTCACAGTTAACTAATTTAGGGCTAGAAGTGGAGTCAATGATTGATTATCAATCAATAAAAGGTGGTCTTGAAGGAGTAATTGTTGGTAAGGTTGTTGAATGTAAAATACATCCAAATGCCGATCGATTAAAGCTAACAAAAGTAAAAATTGATAAATCTACAATTGTACAAATAGTCTGTGGTGCCCCAAATGTAAAATCTGGACAAAAAGTTGTTGTTGCAACTGTAGGGTCCAAAATATATACTATTGATGGAAATGAAATAAAAATTAAATCAGCTAAGATTAGAGGAGAGGAAAGCTTTGGAATGATTTGTGCTGAAGATGAGTTGGGAATTGGACATTCACATGAAGGAATTATAGTTTTAGAAGATACTGCAAAGATTGGTACACCATGTAGTGAAATTTTTGAAGTTTCAAATGATTATGTAATGGAAATCGCACTAACACCAAACAGAGCAGACGCTATGAGTCACCTAGGTGTAGCTAGAGATCTCAAAGCTGCATTTATTCAAAATAACATACCCTATGAATGGAGTATTCCTTCTGTTGAAATGTTTCCTACGTCTTCCAATACTAAAATAATTGATGTTCAAGTTGAGAATCCAAATCTTACTCCTATTTATCTAGGAATAACTCTTACAAATATCAAAATTTCACCTTCTCCATTATGGATGCGAAATTTATTAAAATCAATTGGAATTACTCCAAAAAATAACATTGTAGATATAACTAATTATGTTCTACATGAATTAGGTCAACCCCTACATAGTTTTGACGCTGATAAAATTGAAGGTAGTATTATTGTTAAAACTCTACCTGAGGGTAAATCATTTAAGACATTAGATGGAATTGAAAGAAAACTACATTCAAGTGATTTAATGATTTGTGATGAAAAGAAACCTCTATGTATTGCAGGAGTATTTGGCGGTGAATCATCTGGTGTAACAAATTCTACAAGTTCTGTGTTTTTGGAAAGTGCTTATTTTGATCCAATTAGTATTAGGAAAACTTCAAAACGACATAATTTAAATACTGATGCGTCATTCCGTTTTGAAAGAGGAATTGATCCGGAAATAACTAAATATGCTCTTAAAAGAGCTTGTTTGCTTATGATTGAGCATGCTGGAGCAATCATATCAAGTGAAATAATCTCTGTAAAAAAACCTCCTAAAGAGGATTTAAAAATATTTCTAAATTTTAATGATCTAAATGATACTTTAGGTCAACATATACCAAAAGAAGATCTTACAAGAATTTTAAAAACTTTAGAAATTAAGATTGATAATATTACAGATCTTGGATTATCTCTAACAATACCTAAATATAGAGTTGATGTTACAAGATCTGCAGATCTGATAGAAGAAGTTTTAAGAATTTATGGTTATGATTCAATTAAACCTTCAAATGAGTTAAAAATTAACTATCCTAAACATGATATATATGATGAATATTATATGAATGAAAAAATCTCTGAATATTTAGTAGCTAGGGGTTATCATGAAATTATAAGCAATTCAATATCTAAATCCTATAGATCATTAGATAATATAGTGGATGAATCAACGCTAGTTAAAATTTTAAATCCTTTGGGGAAAGAGCTTTCTGAATTAAGGACAACTCTTCTTTTTTCAGGATTAGAAGCTATTTCATTTAATTTAAATAGACAAATGAAGTCGATTAATGTTTTTGAAATTGGAAAAACTTATAGAAAATCTAAAGAAAAATTTATTGAGAATAAATGGCTATTTATAGGATTGGTTGACTCAATAGATTCTAAGCATTGGAGTGATGGAGCTGAATCTCCATCTTTTTTTAAAATTAAAGGTCTAATTGAAGGGGTTCTTAAATTATTAGGATTAGAGAATGTTAAATTTAATTCTCATTCAAACAATATTATTTCAAATGGATTATCAATAATTAATAAAAAAAATGAAATTGGATATCTTGGAATGGTAAGCAAGAGAATACAATCTCATTTTGATATAAATGAAACGATTTATATTTGTTTAATTAATATGGATTATGTCTACTCTAATAGTCTAAATAAAACTGTTGTTGAAGAAATTTCTAAATTCCCAAAGGTTCAGAGAGATTTTTCCTTATTAATAGATAAAAGTATTTCTTTTCAGTCAATTTTAGATATTTCTTATAAAACAGAAAAAAATATTTTACAATCTGTTGATTTATTTGATGTATATGAAGGAAATAATATTCCAGAAGATAAAAAATCTTATGGAGTTAGATTTATTTTTCAAGATAAAAGAAAAACTTTAACAGACAAATATGTTGATATAGTTATGGATAAACTTAAAAAACAATTTATAAAAGAACTAAAGGCTGAACTAAGATGAGATTAATCATCTAATAAGAATATGAAGTTAATTAATTACACAAATATAGAGTCTTTACTTATTGATTTAGAAAACAAATCAAAAAAGCACGATAAAACAGGCCTCCTATTTCAAAAATCTATTAAAACAACAAATAATATACAATATGAAAAATTAGATAGTGAGAAAATTTTTCATATTAATACTATAAAGTCTATTTGTATTAATTATAGATTAAGATTTTTAGATTTAAAATATTTTAAGGGTGAAATTCCAATTAAAACAATTAATATAATTAAACAGCTTGAAGCTGATCATCTAACACTATTAAATGATTTTAAAATTATGGCACCTTCAATAATGTTTCGCCTAGTTAAAACTGATGATCCATTAATGTTTGTCCCAATAGGCAATAATTATTTTTATCTAATAGATAAATGGGGTAATGATTTAGCCCCACTAAGAAAATTAAGAATGTGGCCTTTTAAATCTATAATTAACCTATTAATCACTTTAGTTATAATAAGTTATTTTTTAACATTAATTACACCATTAGATATTTTCACAAAATCAAAAGATCCCTTTTCATTTTGGATTCTATATTTATTTGTTTTCAAAGCAATTGTAGCAATCGTTTTATATATTGGATTTTCTTTAGGAAAAAATTTCAATCCATACATATGGAATAGTAAATACAATAAATTTTGATTTGATGTCAGATAATAATTTTAAAAAAATATATACTGGATCTTCAATTCTTGTTTTAGCTATTAAAGATGCACTTAACAAATCAAACATAGTTCCTATTATTAAGGATAGATCTGAATCGGCAAGATTAGCTGGTTTTGGATCGTTTACACCATTGACACAAGACATCATCGTTCATGTTGATGAAATAGAAAAATCAAACAAAATTTTAAAACAAATTTTAGAAAATAATTAGCTTATTAAGTTTCATTTATAAAAAAATATCATTTGATTTATTTCTATTATATTCATTCTCTATTTTTTTATATTCTTAATAGATAAATTAAATAAAAATGAATACAAGCTTTGAATTATTGGACTATGTGGTTTTTTCAATATATGGAATTATAATTCTTGGTGTAGGTTTATGGGTATCAAGAGAAAAGGATGGTCAAACAAAAAGCGCCGAAGATTATTTCCTAGCAAGTAAATCTCTTCCTTGGTGGGCAATTGGAGCATCATTAATAGCTGCTAATATTTCTGCAGAACAGTTTATTGGAATGTCTGGTTCAGGTTTTGCTGTTGGTTTAGCAATTGCATCATATGAATGGATGGCTGCCTTGACACTACTATTAGTTGGTAAGTATTTTCTGCCCATTTTTATTGAAAAGAAGATTTATACAATCCCTGAATTTGTTGAAAAACGGTTTTCAACTGAGTTAAAAACCATTTTAGCTATATTTTGGATTGGTTTATATGTGTTTGTTAATCTTGCATCAGTTCTTTACTTAGGAGGTATTGCATTAGAAACCATATTAGGAATTGAGCTAATTCAAGGAGTAATTGGTCTGGCTCTTTTTGCAGCTGCATATTCATTATACGGAGGTTTATCTGCTGTTGCATGGACAGATATAATTCAAGTTACAGTTTTAGTCTTTGGCGGATTTGTGACCTCATATATGGCTTTAGATTTAGTTTCTTCAGGAAATGGCATGCTTGAAGGACTTTATATACTATATGAAACTGTTCCTGAAAAATTTGATATGATATTAGAAAAAAGTAATCCAGAATATATGAATTTACCTGGAATAGGTGTTTTAATTGGCGGTATGTGGATTGCAAATTTATATTATTGGGGTTTTAATCAATATATAATTCAAAGAACTCTTGCTGCTAAATCATTAAAAGAATCTCAAAAAGGGATTTTATTTGCAGCTGGACTTAAAATGATACTTCCTTTAATTGTTGTTATTCCTGGTATTGCTGCATATGTAATAGTAAATGATCATAATTTATTAGTTACATTGGGAGAATCTGGATTTATGAATATGCCAAGCGCAGGAGAATCAGATAAAGCATATCCATGGTTAATGCAATTTTTACCAACAGGACTTAAAGGTATCGCTGTTGCTGCTTTAGCTGCTGCAATAGTTTCATCATTAGCATCCATGCTTAATTCTACAGCTACAATATTTACAATGGATATTTATAAAGCATTTATTGATACTAATGCTGATGAATCAAAAACTGTTAATGTTGGGAGAATTTCTGCGGCAATAGCTTTAATTGTTGCAATGATAATGGCTCCATTATTAGGAGGAATAGATCAAGCTTTTCAATTTATTCAAGAATATACAGGAGTTGTAAGTCCTGGGATTTTAGCTGTATTTGTATTAGGGTTGTTTTGGAAAAAAACTTCAAATAAAGGAGCTATATATGGTGCTTTGTCATCAATACCTGTAGCAATGTTTTTAAAAATTGGACCAAAAGGTTGGTTTAATGATACAATTTTAAATAATATAGCTCCTACCCTTCCATTTATAGATCAAATGGCAATTACTGCTGTGTCAACCATGATTGTTATTTTGCTTGTAAGTCATAATGAAAATAAATCAAATAATGATAAGAAAGGGATTGAACTAAAAAAAGAAATTTTCGATACTAGCTCAACTTTTAATATTGGATCCTTTGCATTAATGATTCTATTGGCTGGAATTTATTCATTTTTCTGGTAAAATAATAATTAATGTGTTTAGAAAACCTTTTGAAATTTAATAGTTATGAATATCTGAAATATATCATGAATATAGATCTTGTCTTAATTTTTTTATTTTATCATTGCCCATATAATCTTCAAACTTTGAAAAGCGGTCAATAATACCTTTTGGAGTTAGCTCTAATATTCTATTACCAAGTGATTGGGCGAAATGATGGTCTTTAGTCGATAAAAGTAAAGCTCCCTTAAAGTTTATTAATGAATTATTAAAAGCTGTGATTGACTCTAAGTCTAAGTGATTAGTAGGTTCATCAATAATTAAAACATTAGCTTTAATCATCATCATTTTTGATAGCATACACCTTACTTTTTCTCCACCTGACAGTACTTTTGAACTTTTTAGTGCTTCATCACCACTAAAAAGCATTTTCCCAAGAAAACCCCTAATAAACAATTCCTCTCTTTCCTCTTCAATATGTGTCCACTGTCTCAACCAATCAACAAGAGATAAATCACCTTTAAACAAATATTCATTATCAATAGGAAGATAGGCATGTTTGGTTGTTATGCCCCAATCATATTTTCCAGTAGTTGCTTTTAGATTATCTGTTAATATTTGAAAAAAACTTGTTATTGTTCTTGAGTCTTTACTTAAAACTATAACCTTGTCAGATTTATTTAAATTAATATTTACATTACTAAATAGTACATCATTACCAATAGAATATGATAGATTTTCAATATTTAAAACTTGATCACCTGCTTCACGTTCTTGTTGGAAAATAATTCCTGGATAACGTCTGCTTGAAGGTCTTATTTCATGGATATTCAGCTTATCAATCATTTTTTTTCTTGAAGTTGCTTGTTTAGATTTAGCAACATTTGCTGAAAAACGATCTATAAATTCCTGTAGTTCTTTTTTCTTTTCTTCAGCTTTTTTATTAGCCTGTGCCTTTTGTCTTGCAGCTAGTTGAGATGATTGATGCCAAAATGTATAATTACCTGAATAATGATTAATTTTCCCAAAATCAATATCAGAGATATGAGTACAAACAGCATCTAAAAAATGACGATCATGAGATACAACAATTACAGTATTTTCATAATTACTTAAGAAATTTTCTAACCAGTTTATTGTATGATAATCCAAATCATTAGTTGGCTCATCCATTATTAATACATCAGGGTTTCCAAAAAGGGCTTGAGCCATAAGCACTTTAACTTTATGTTTTCCATCAAGATCTTCCATGATTTTATAATGCAACTCCTCTGAAATACCTAAATTAGAAAGTAATGTAGCTGCATCACTTTCAGCATTCCATCCATCCATCTCTTCATAAACAACTTGTAATTCTCCTACTCTTTCGCCATCAGTATCTGAAAAATTTTCATTTGAATATATATTATCCATTTCTTGCTTTATGGAAAAAAGCTTCTTGTTGCCTCTGATTACAGTTTCTAAAACCTGATGCTTATCATGAGAATTATGATTTTGTTCAAGAACTGAAATACGTTTACCTGATTCTAAGGATATAGTTCCTTTATTTCCTTCAATCTTTCCAGATAGTATATTTAAAAAGGTTGATTTTCCAGATCCATTTGCTCCAATTATACCATAACAGTTTCCTGAAGTAAACGTAATATTCACCTCATCAAATAAAATTCTTTTACCAAATTGTACAGATAAATTATTTACTGTAAGCATAAATAAAAATTCTGCCAAAATTAATAATTACAATTGAAGAAAGCTATAATTTTTTTAAATTGAAATGATTTATGTCTATATAATTAATTTATGAACAAATCTTTTTTTTATATATCTATAATTTTCTTTTTGAATTTATCATGTGATAATAAATATAAATCTGAAAGTGTATTCTTGGGTGGGCAAATCATAAATCCTTCGTCAAATTATTTGATTCTATATAAAAATAACTCAACTATTGATTGCTTATTATTAGACGCAAATAATTCATTTAGTAAGAATTATGAAAAATTAGATTCTGGTATATATAAAATTGAACATATTCCTGAATATCAATCTATAATACTTGAACCAGGAGATAGTATATGGTTTAGGGTAAATGCAAGTGATTTTAATGAATCATTAGTATATAGTGGAAATGGTGCTAGTAAAAATAATTTTTTGATGGACATGAAACTTAAAATTGAGAATGAGAATATATTTTTATCCTCAAAATATTCTTTGGAGAGCGAATCATTTTCAATTATAATTGATTCTCTTGTTAATGATAAGAAAAATATATGGAAAGAAATGGATTCAATAAATAATCTAACTGAGTTTTCTCAAAAGATTACAATGGGATCATATGTCTATCCATACGCTAAAATTAGAGAAAGATATGCTCTTTTAAGAGGAACATTTTGGGATTCATTAAAGGATAGTATGTATTTTGGATATAGAAAATTTTTAAATTTTAATGACAGTGATTTAGCATATTTTGATCCCTATATAAATTATGTTTTAAATTATCTTAATGAAATATCCTTAGATAGTTCTAACTTTTATTTTGCCAATAAACAACTAACCAATTTTAATATAAAGAGACTTCAAATTCTTGATAAGAAAATTGATAGAATACAACTAAAAAATAATCTTGCAAGAGCTATAGCCTATGAAGAAATTCTAAATTTTACTAATCACGCTAAACATGAATCTTTTTTACAATACTACTTTGCTGTTAATACAAATACAAATTTTCTTGCTGAAGTGATAAATCTTCATAATGATATAGCTAAAATGGGTAAAGGGTACTTTTTACCAATTATAAAACTTCAAAATTATTCTTTAGAAACTATTGAAAGTAATTTAATTTTTGATGGAAGACCAACAGTAATTTATTTTTGGTCCCAAACACAAATGAACCATTATAGAGAAACATTAAGGAGGTTAGAAATGATTAAATTGGAAAAACCTAAATATAGATATATTGGCATTTCCATTCAACCTTTAAATAATCTTGCTATTCAAGTTCATGAAATTATGGGTAATGATCCTAATAATCAATTTGCAATTGCAAATTTTGAAGTTGCAAGTAAAAAATGGATTATAACATTATTAAACAAGGCGATAATATTAAATTCAAATGGAAAGATAGTAAATGGCTTTGGAAATCTATTTGATAATAATTTTATAGATCAACTCAATTAGTATTTTTGTAATCATCTAAAAATTTTGCTAAACCAATATCTGTAAGAGGGTGATTTGCTAATGAAAGAATAGCATTTAAAGGTGCAGTTATAATGTCTGCACCAGCTTTTGCACAATTAATTATATGCATTGGATTTCTTATAGATGCAGCAAGAATCTCTGTTTCAAATGCATAATTATCAAAAATATGCCTAATTTCTTCAATTAAAAGGATTCCATCTTGAGAAATATCATCTAATCTACCTATAAATGGAGAAACATAAGTTGCTCCAGCCTTTGCCGCTAAGAGTGCTTGACCAGAAGAAAAGACTAAAGTACAATTAGTTTTTATACCATTATTAGAGAAATATTTTATAGACTTAATTCCTTCAGTTATCATTGGAACTTTAACTACAATTTGAGGGTGGAGTTTTGATAGAGTTTTTCCTTCATCCAAAATACCCTTATAGTCAACAGAAATAACCTCTGCTGAAACATCACCTTCTACCAAATTACATATCTTTTCATAATGTCTAAGAATATTATTTTGACCACTAATACCTTCTTTTGCCATAAGGGATGGGTTTGTAGTAACTCCATCTAAGATTCCAAGATCTTGAGCTTTTTTAATTTGATCTAAGTTTGCTGTATCTATAAAAAACTTCATAATATGACAAATTTAAAGTTTATAATGATTCATTAATAATCTTTCATATATTTTTTCTGGAAGAATCTTTTTAAGTAAAATGCTAAATCTTTGTATAAAGGAACCAATTACATAATGAATTCTTGGATTTTTACTTTTAATAATTTTTTGAACAAGATTTGCTACTTCTATTGGATCTCTTGACACATTCATGTTAGAATTCCATTTTTTAATTAGCTGATTATATATATCGAAATATGGTGATTTTTGATTAATTTTTGTGTCATTTCGATTATTTATTATCTCCGTTTTATAATCTCCAGGTGCAATATTCACAACTCTTATTCCAAATTTATTTAATTCCATATTTAATGACTCACCTAAAAATTCCATTGATGCCTTTGATGCACTATAAACTCCAACAAAAGGAAGTCCATGATATCCGGCAATAGATGTAATATTTATAATTAGACCTGATTGGTTGCTTCTCATTATTGGTAATACAGATTGTATAATAGCTATCTGTCCTATAAAATTGGTATCAAAAACTTTTTTGACATTATCAATTGAAATTTCTTCAATAGGACCCGTAAATCCAATACCAGCATTATTAATTAATATATCTATTTTACCTGTTTGATTAACAATTGAATTGACCATCAACTTTGAGTCATCAAATGAAGTAATATCAAATTTTATTAATTTATAATTATTTGGTTTAGGATATTTTTTAGGATTTCTACTAGTTCCAAAAACAATATTTCCATTATTGGATAATTTTTCTGCTATAATTTTTCCAAAACCCGAAGATGCTCCAGTAATTAAAATAACTTTTTTCATTATCATAATAAAAATGGGCAAGCTATCTACATCACACCGCTACAACCGCCTACCCTTGCTGTGTTCCCACCCTGGGGGATTTGGCAGGAGCTGGTTGTGCAGAACTTGCCCAATACAAATATAGCACTTCAAAGAAACTCAACAACAGTAGTTAAAAATTTAATTTTAATTAACTTCGTTTTAAAAGAATTTAAGATGAAGAATTTAATATTTATCATAATATCAATATTTTTTTTTACAAAATGCAGCTCTATTAATTCATCAATTTTTCAATTAACAATTAATGGATCTGAATTTAATACTAATGATACATTAAAATTAAGAATACAATCAAATATTGATGTAAATATTTCTGAAACAAAATTTTCTTTAAATGGTTCGATTATTGATTCTACTCAATTATTATCTAATATTACCTTAGGAAAACATACTGTTAGAGCCTATTTCAAATATAAAGGCAAAGATGTTATACTAGAAAAAGAACTTACATTATATGCTGAAAGTCCTCCAGAACTTTATTCATATAGAATTATTAATACCTTTCCACATGATAAGTCATCTTTTACACA
>TARA_B100000686_G_scaffold350978_1_pt1 | contig 11270 bp, 10 predicted proteins | sample TARA_B100000686 | Tara Oceans TARA_B100000686 (sample SAMEA2622733) | marine metagenome | biome: marine biome (ENVO:00000447); feature: marine epipelagic mixed layer (ENVO:xxxxxxxxx); material: "saline water (ENVO:00002010), including plankton (ENVO:xxxxxxxx)" | depth 150 m
CAGTCAGCTTCACGCCTATATGTTTAGGCGCTAGCAACTCCCATGGTAGCCCCGCCATAACTTCAACGGCATCTGCCCCCCCAACTCCTACAGCACATGCTCCCAAACCACCAGCATTGGGTGTATGTGAGTCAGTTCCTATCATCAAAGCTCCAGGAAAAGCGTAATTCTCCAACACTACTTGGTGAATTATTCCTGCACCCGGACCCCAAAATCCAACTCCAAATTTTGCTGACGCATTCTTTAGAAAATCATATACTTCTTCATTTTCCTGTTTAGATTGTAATAAATCAGACCCACCTTCAACACGAGCTTGAATTAAATGATCGCAATGAACAGTTGTAGGAACAGCAACGCTTTCTTTGAGCGTTTGCATAAAATTGAGCATTACAGTTTGACCCAAAACATCTTGTAAAGCTACGCGATCAGGACGCAAGAGCAGATAACTGTCTCCAGCCTTTAAATCAGATGTGCTTGGATCGTCTAAGTGAGAAAACAGGATTTTGTCGGCTAAAGTTAGTGGTTTATTATGTTTTCTTCTGACTTCGGTGAGATTAGCCCGCATTTTTGAGTAGCAGGACTCTACAAATTGAGGTGTTGAATCTGTCTGAACCATGAATTACCTTTCAGTTTCTTAAAATTTATAGCTTGCAATTCCGTAATTGAAATTACAAAAAAACAGAGATCTATGTGTTATTAAGAGTCTCTGCTTTGACCGAAATATGTGTAATTGAGTTCAGTAAATTTCTCCCAATTATCTCCTTCTGGAACATCTTCCTCAGCAAATATCGCCATTACTGGACATACTGGCTCGCATGCTGCGCAGTCAATACATTCTTCGGGATTTATTAAAAGCATTTTGTGTTCTTCAGCTTCGTATATACAGTCTACCGGGCACACATCCACACAGGCTCTATCCAGGACGTCTACACAAGGCTCTCCGATGATATATGTCATTCGAGTTCTTAACTCCTAAAAAAAGTGGTGTTTTGATTATAACTTGACTAATTCCCGAAATCGATATTAATCAAGCTATTAGAGTGAAATCAAGTTGACAATTCGGCATATAAATATTTAACTGGAATAAAAGCTATGTCAGTATAGAGTCAACAAAAATTGGAGAGGGAATATGTCAATGTTGGAAAACAAAGTATGTATCATCACAGGAGGTGCTACTGGAATCGGTAAAGGAATCGCTACGATGTATGCGAAAAACGGCGCCAACTTAGTACTAGCAGCACGCAGAGAAAACCTATTGGAAGAGGCTGCTAGTGAATTAAGGCAATATGGAACAAAAATAGATTTTGTTTCGACAGATGTTACTAAAGAACAAGATGTTAAAAACTTATTTTCTAAAACTTTAACTGAATTTGGACAGCTAGATATATTGGTTAATAATTCCGGTGTCGCTGCAGGAGGACCGGTAGAAGATATCGAGTTAGAAACATGGCTCAATGTTATAAACGTTAATTTAACTGGTGTATTCCTTTGCACAAGAGAAGCAATGAGAATTATGAAAAAACAGAAACAAGGTCGCATAATAAATATAGGTAGTATTTCTGCTCAAATGCCTCGTATGAATTCAGCACCTTACACTTCCTCCAAACACGGATTGGTTGGTTTAACAAAATCAACAGCTCTTGAAGGTCGTGAATACGGTATCTCAGCTGGATGCCTCCATCCAGGCAATACTGAATCCGAGCTTCTGTTATCAGGTATTGGACAAAACAAAGAACCTATGATGTCCGTAAACGAAATCGCATCTGCTGCTTTAACTATGGCTGCTTTACCACCAAACGCAAACATGCTTGAAGCTATCGTGCTTCCAGTGGAGCAAAAATACGTTGGCAGAGGGTAATGTTTATTCGGCTTTTACGGCTACAATTTGCCAGGTAATATCGTCATTAGCCTCCACAGAAACTCCAATTTGCCCTGGATCCATTTTAACGGTTTCGTACGTGTAAACTCCATTCGATAAAGGCCTGGAGAAGATGCCTCGTTTTCCATCATTGTCCGTTATAAAAACATCGAGTGGTCCGCCAGAGGAGGCTACAACTAAGATATACGATTGGTCAGCATCAAACGTTGAAATCGTCTGGCTGCCTGAAGACTCAAATGAAGCGATAATATCTCGACCAGAAGAAAGTTCTGTGAATCCTGGAAGTGTACCTGATACTTCTGAGTTCGAAGAAGATCCATTAGTTGGAGTGGGGTCTTGGAGTTTTACATAAACTTCAGGGTCATCACTATTTCCACGACCAGCAAAGTTTTCACCCTCGCAAACTAGCGGATTTCTAGCACGATCATCCGCAGTTATTACAAAATCTGACTTTGATACATCGGCAATTTTCTGGTATTCGCCAAATAACTCATCGGTCATAAACTCAAAAATTGAGTGTAGCTGGACTGTAGCCTTACATCCTGGAGACCTGGCTCCTCGACCTTGCCGCGAATCGGCAGAGTTGCAACCAGAAGGAATGCCAGCCCCATCTAAATGTCTCTTAACTATAATTTCAGCTAGCCCATACCCAATGAGATCACCAGCTTTAACGCGATATCCTTCGATGGCGGGCCTAGAGGTTCCCATCATCATCTGCTGACCGCTAGTTGGTGGAACTTTCTTGATGATTTCATCAAGTGGATTAACATGCATATGAGTGATCCATATGTTTGGAGCATTATCCGGGCGTATATATATGTTCCAGTCGCGATAATCAGCGGGAGGCTCTTTCCCAGTTTGTTCTCGATACTCAATTTTCCAGTCATCTGAATAACCGCCTGTAGGTTCCGATAAGTAAAGAACAACGCCATCAACGGGTGAATAAATAGGCTGTGTGAACCGAGTACCAAAGTAGTCGATTGGAATGAAGTAATGCTTCATTGAACAGCACACCTCAAAGGAATCCGAGAAATCGTGACCGGCGGATGAACGGAACTTAGACACGTAGGCAATATCGCTAATATTTACGTGTGAAGCTGTGATGAATTTAGGAAGTTTAACGTCTGCCCATGATTCTAAGTCTTTGGCCAATCCACCTAGTCCAAATTCAATATTAGCTTTATCATCAATGACTGTAGATTCAACTGTAGGTTCAACTGTAGGTTCAATAGGTTCAGGTGTAGGGTCCTCTGTTAATTTATCAGTCACAGTTACGGTCGGCACGACTGTTGATGTTGCTGGTAAAGGTGTAGCAGTATTTACAATCTCAGTTACCTCTTTAACCTCACTTACTTCGTCAGTAGCATCAATATTTGTTGTAGTAACTCCACATGCCAAAAGCAACGTCAAACCTGAAGTTAAGATAAGCAATTGTATAAATTTATTTAGCATAATAAAAAGTCAGCAAACATTATACCTCAGCATATTAACAAGGGTTTTTTATTTTAGAGGTTATAGCTTTAACAACCGCTGTTGTTTCATAAAAACTTCTTTTAACCGTAAAGCTTTAGGTGCGTTGCGTTCTCGAAAGGTTACTCTAAGATCTTTACCTTTGAATCTGACAAATATTAAAGTGGTATGAGGGCGCACTCTAAGCAAGCTATTTATTATTAAATATAGACCGGCACCCATAGCAATAGCACCAATGATAAACAAAATTGTGTTGAAAATCCGAACTAGTTGTGTGGTATTGCTATCAGTAATGAAAAAATAATCCAATAAAAACTGTATCAAAGATAGCCCGATCCCTATGCCAAGTGCTTTCATCCCTAACCAAATCCTATTTTCTTGTCCTCCGTCAATTTGCCGAACACCATCCACGAGGCCGATTTCTATCGAATTTTTAGGTGTTCCATTTTTGAAATCAGTAAACAGTCTTTGGTTAGTTAGAATAACAGCATCATCCTCATACACAACTTCATACACAACTTCTTCACCGTTTAATAAACTAATATTTGAATTTGTCGATATATAATCATCCATAATTTTTAATTTAACGCATATACTATTCTTACATGTTTAAATTTTAAACAAAATCGATATCTAACGTTGACTAAATGATGAAAATAACAATTGACGGACCTGTAGCATCTGGGAAAACTGCCGTGGGTCGCGCTTTAGCTAGAAGAATACCAGCTAGATTCTTAGATACTGGCATGATGTATAGAGCTATAACCTGGGCAAGTATCCAACGACAAATTGACTTTAATAATCAAGCTGCTTTAGCTGAATTGACAAAAGCACTGGACATTGAAGTCATTTTGGAAGATGGAGAACAGGTTTTGAAAGTAGACGGAACAGACATAACAGACGAACTCAGGAATACAGATGTGGAATTAAACGTATCGAAGGTAAGTCAAGTTGCCTCAGTTAGACATGAATTGGTAAGTCAACAAAGAGCTATAGCATCTACAGGAGATATTGTTATGGTTGGGCGAGACATAGGTACAGTAGTGATACCGGAAGCCGACTTAAAAATATATCTAGATGCTTCAATACAAATCAGAGCCAAACGTAGACATGACGAAATGCGCCGCAAAGGACAGCGAATCGATTTTGAAAAATTGGTTGAGGAAATTAAAACTCGAGATAATATGGATTCCAACCGAGAGGACTCACCTCTAATGTCGGCAAAAGATGCTGTTATCATAAACACTGATAGGCTTAGGATTGATCAGGTCGTAAATTTAATATTGGAATCAATACAAAAGAGCTAGCTTCTATATGTCAATACTTTACAAAACCTGTGTAACAGTACAAAGGTTACAGGTTAATATTACAGCTAACTGGAAGGTTTCTGGTAAAGAAAACGTGCCTCCCGGGGGACCACTGATAGTCGCTTCAAATCATCTGTCCCAGTGTGATCCATCGTATCTCACGATAGGTATTAATCGATGGATCAGGTTTTTAGCGAAGCGTGAACTATTCGATAACCCTATTGCCGGACCATTGTTATATTGGTATGGAGCATACCCTTTAAACCGTGGTGGTGTTGACGTGGCTGCATATAAATTTGCTATGAATTTACTAAAAACAGATGGAACATTAGCTTTATTTCCCGAAGGAACACGTAACCCTAGCGGGCTACGAAAAGCCGAAATTGGAATTGTTAAGATAGCACTTGCGTCAGGTGCTCCAATACTGCCAGTAGGTCTCACAGGAACAGAGAACTTTGGTAATTGGAGCCGTGGAGCATTTTTCCCAACAGGAAAGATACGGTTTAAAATTGGCAAACCATTCTCTCTTCCATCTATTGAAGGCAAAATCAGCAATGAAGTTGCCCAGTCACTTGCAGATTCCATCATGAACCGAATATCCATGCTTCTACCAGATGATTATCAAGGAGCGTATCCGACTCCAAAAGGAAGCGAAAGTTAAGATGTCAAAAGAACATGCTTCTGCATTCATGATTAAGGAAATCCATGAGCAACCTGGTGTTTTATCTGAAATAATTGATCATAATACGGGCACTAGCCTTAACCAATTACAATTACTTAAATCTGAACTTTCAACAGAAAGACTTAATAGTTTTGAAAACGTACTAATACTAGGTATGGGCACTAGTTTGCATGCCGGGATGGTAGCAAAGTTATGGTTTGAAAGAATTGCCAAGATTAAAAGTGAGTCAGACAATTCATCTGAATTCAAAGACAGAAATCCCATCATAAATAAAAATACTTTGGCTATTTCAATATCCCAATCTGGTGAGACTGCAGATACCTTATCAGCGATCGAAACCGCAAAGGAAATGGGAGCAACTGTACTCAATATAAGCAACTCAGAAAATAGCACTTCAAATAAGCTCGCTGACTATAATCTGCCAATTAATGCCGGGGAAGAGCTTAGCATCGCAGCCACAAAATCTTTCACATGTTCTCTGCTACAGCTTTACATGTTAGCCATAAAAATGGGTAATGCTTGTAAGTCTCTCAACCAGGAAGAATCAAACAAGATGGTAGATGAACTTAAAGGTTTACCAAGACTGATAGATGAAGTATTAGAAATCGAAAGTCAAATAGAAGAGTTAGCCGAACAATACTATTCATATAAGAATTTTTTATACCTAGGCAGAAATTTAAATTATCCTATTGCTCTAGAAGGAGCCTTAAAACTAAAAGAGGTAAGTTACATACATGCAGAAGGCTACCCGTCAGGCGAATTGAAACATGGTCCCCTAGCATTAATCGATTCACAAATGGCGACTACAGTCATTATGCCCAAAGATTCGATGTTTGTTAAAAACCTTAATATTGTTAAAGAAATTAAATCCAAGGGTGGAAAAGTGATTTCAATAACATCGAATCAAACTGATGCTGGTTCAAATAAAGACAACGATACAATCTACATCCCTGACACATCTGAATTGATAAGTCCTCTATTAACATGCATTCCTTTACAACTATTCTCATACTTTACTGCAATAAAATTAGGTAGGAATGTAGACAAACCTCGGAATCTTTCCAAGTCGGTTACGGTGGAATAGTGCCTAAAGTCGATACTCCAAAATATTGAAAACCATTTTCAACATACCTACTGCATTCCAATCAACTCAATATCGCATATATTGGTTAGGTGCGTTTGCTTCGGTATCTGGATATAACCTCACTTATTTTGCACAGCTTTGGTTAATACATCAAATCAATGATTCCACTTTATTTTTAGGATTGGCGGGAGCTGCAAATGCTGCACCGTCGTTTATATTAACGTTAATCGGCGGGGCATACGCAGATCGAGTAAATAAAAAATTGATTATGATAGGTTCACAAATTATTTTGGCGAGCTTAGTTATAATCATGGCTATCTTAACTATTTTCGAAGTCGTTGAGATTTGGCACATTCTAGTTATCGCAGTAATCGCCGGCTCAGTGAGTGCATTCGATCTACCCTCACGACAGGCTTTCTATCCAGAGCTCGTAAATGAAAAGTCTTTAACTAGTGCTGTAGCAATGAATGCTTCGATATGGCAGTCAATTAGAATTATTGCCCCTGCTGTAGCCGGTTTCTTAATAGCTTTAACTAGTACGTCGGTAGTTTTCATATTCAGTGCAGTAGGCTTTACGATGATGGCAGTTTTGTTATTGCCATTAACAGGCATCAGCAAAGAAGACGGTAACAATCAATCTCAAACTAAACTTACGGATCAAGTCAAAGATAGTTTGAAATATGTTTTTAGAAAACCAGAATTTAGATACTTAATAGGACTAGCAATGTTTTCCAGCTTTTTCGGCGGTAGCTATATGTTATTAATGCCTATATTTGCAGTAGATATTTTTTCGGTTGGCGCAGAAGGCCAAGGAGTGCTATTAGCTTGTTCTGGTGTTGGTAGTGTCTTAGCTTCATTATTTATTGCAACCAGAAAAATATTGTTACCGTCGGGCACTTTCATTTTAGCTGCATGCTGTTTAAGTGGAATATCCATTGCAATCTTCGGTTTGTTAGCTGAGTTAACTGGATCATATACTTTAGGTATATTATTGATGTTAACCACAGGATTTTTCACCTCACTCCACATGATTTCAACTATGGCGGCTTTGCAACAAATGGTTCCATCTGAATTGCGAGGAAGAATAATGGCACTATATGGAATAAATTGGAGCCTGATGCTTTTGGGAGGGGTCCAAGCTGGTTTAATAGGACTTGCTCTAGGTGCACCTTTCACGGTTATGTTAGGGGGAATCCTTGTTGCAACTTTATCCATAATATTCATTTTTATAAATAAAGAGTTTGTTCAGATAGGACAAAAAGCAAAAGGAATAAATTAAACTTAATAGCATGTCAGTTGATCCTAAAAATCCATCATTGCATCAATCCGCTCAAAAGATCGGTATACCGTTTACAAAATGCTGGAATCCGATAGACAGACATATAGATGTAAATGGTTTAAATCTACATTACTTAGAATGGGGTGATGCTGCAAAACCGACTGTTGTACTCCTGCATGGATTTGCTCAAAGTGCTCACAGTTTCGACTTTGTATCACTTTCTCTTGCTGATCGCTTTCATGTTTTGGCCCTCGACTTCCGCGGACACGGTGAATCCGATTGGTCCAGCAATGAAGATTATACGAGAGAGTCGATGCAGAAAGACTTAGAAGGTTTTGTTATCAAAACTAACTCTGCCCCAGTAATCATTATTGGACTTTCACTTGGTGGCACAATCGGATATAAATACACTGCCGCTAACCAAAAGATTGTTCGTGGGCTCATTATTATAGATGTTGCTCCACGGTTACAAGAATCAGGCGTACAACGAGTCCGTAAATTTGTAGAAAACAAGGATTATTTTGACTCCATTGAGGAAATGGTATTAGCAGTGCAAATTTTTAGACCTGATAGAACTAAAGAACAACTGGTAGCAAGTGTGATGCGTAATGCAAAACAACACGCAGACGGACGATGGTCATGGAAATATGATCCTGTGTTAAAACGTCAAAACTCAAGATATCAACAAACAGCAGAAGATCGTATTCAGCTTTGGAAAGCACTTGAAACAATAACTTGCCCTACGCTTTTTGTAAGGGGTTCTAAAAGTGATGTAGTATCTGCGGAAACGGCTCATGAATTAGTTTCACGCATGCAAAATGCTGCACAAGTCACAGTGAATCATGCGGGGCATTTAGTGACAACGGACAATCCAATAGGTTTTATAGAAAGTATAGAACCTTTTTTACAAACATTAGTGGATTCGGAGAATTAAACTTTTATTTGGAATTTCTATTAAAAAGCTACAAAGGGTGCTGCACGAGAAGGTATTAAATCCACTACCGAGCCTACCGGCAAATCTGAGTATGGACCTTGCCTGCAATGTATAACAAAACCGGATTTGAGCTCGACAGTCAATATCATAGCATCTCCTCGGTATTCCCTTGAAATTACTTTATATAAACCCTTTGGATTAGGGAGTACTAAAAAGTCATCGGGGCGCACTAAAAGTTCAACGACTTGGCCTTCAGATACGTCGTCCATAGAAGTTACCCATTGAAATTTGCCTAATTCAGTTACAGCTCTATCGGAAACAATTTGTCCATTTAGAAAGTCCGCGCTTCCAGTCATGCTAGCTACAAATTTTGAAACAGGAGAACGATACATTGTTTCGGGGGTATCGATCTGTTCAATAACACCATCTTTCATAACTGCAACGCGATCGGCAATTGTGAAAGCTTCTTCCCTATCATGTGTGACTATAATTGCCGACACACCTCTATCAAGTAAAGCCTCGCGAACAGTTCTTCTTATTTCCGTTCTCATTGTTGCATCTAAATTACTAAATGGTTCATCAAGCAACACCGTAATTGGATTAGCAGCTAAAGTTCGTGCAACGGCGACTCTTTGTTGTTGTCCACCCGACAATTCATGAGGGTATCTTGCGTCCATTCCTTCAAGACCCACCAATCTAAGTAATTTTTCAACAAGAGCATCCTTTTCACTTCTAGAACTTATTTGAATACCAAAGCTAACATTTCCATGAACAGTTAAATGAGGAAACAAGGCGTAATCTTGAAATACCATTCCTATTTTTCTTTTTTCAGCAGGAATAAAATTAGATTCACTAGAAACCATTTCATCATTTATTTTTATATTGCCCCCATCTATATGCTCAAACCCCGCTATAGATCTTAAGAGTGTGCTCTTGCCACAACCACTTGGACCAAGAATAGCTAGTATTTCTCCCGACTGAATTTCAATATTAGTTTTATTCAAAGCTGTAACTGATCCAAATGTTTTAGTTATCGCTTCACATGAAAGCACTATATCTTTCATACTCTTAATTCCTGATTTTTATACATAATAAATGCAGTGGGTATCGATGAAAGTATTATTATTAATAAAGCTGGAAAAGCAGCTTTAGCGAAGAATGCTTCAGATGTAAAAGACCACACCTGTGTAGCCAACGTTTTAAATCCTAATGGACCCAAAATAAGAGTTGCCGTTAATTCCTTCATGGTTATTAAGAATACTAAAGCCATAGCTACAATTACACCAGACTTTACTAAAGGTAGAGTCACAGAATACATCACTCCTATACTGGACCTGCCTAATCCTTTAGCTGCTTCCTCATATGATGGGCGAATCTGACTAAAAGATGATCTAACGGAACCCATCGCTACTGGAAAGAACAAAACAACGTAAGCAAATATAAGGATCCATATTGTCTGATATAAAAAACCTCCAAACCGCACTCCAAAAAACACAAGCGACAGTCCGATAACTATACCTGGAAGTGCATAACCAACGTAACTAATCGATTCAAATAGAGTAGCAAGTTTTCCGGGAAAGCGAACTATAAAAGCTGCTACTGGAATTGCTAAAAGACCAGCAAATAATGCAGTAAGACCAGAAGCAGATATAGAATTTAATGCACTTCCCCAAGCAGTTATTATTATTTCACCATTAGACACTCCTCGTATCAACCAATATGCTAGCACGGATGTTGGAAGCAAAAGAGATAAACTAACAACTATAAAACAAAATGCAACTGCGGCATATTTCCATCTTCCTAACTTGATTAAAGACAATCTTTTAGATACTCCTGCTCCTGATCTATGATATTTCATTTTCCCTCTACTCTTTAGCTCAAGGTATAAAACAACTACAGAACAAAGAAGCAATAAAATAGATAATAAGGCTGCGGCTGAACGATCGATTGCTCCCTGATATTGCTGATATATAGACCAAGTAAATGTTGGGTATCGCATCAATGATACAGCGCCAAAATCACTAATAACATAAAGTGCTACAAGAAGTGAACCCGCAGCAATAGCTGGCCTGAGGATTGGAATGGTAATGGTGAAAAAAGTTTTAAAATTGCCCCTTCCAAGTGAGCGAGAGGAGTCTTCGATTGAGGAATCAATATTAGATATTGATGCCCTTAAGATCAAGAACATATATGGAAAACTCAATAATGCTAAAACTAATATCGCGCCAGGTAATCCATACAAACTAGGTAGCCTATCTACCCCGAATAACACTTCGAGTAATTGCTGCAATAATGCTTTAGGAGCAAAAACAGTGATATATAAAAAAGCTCCGACATAACTGGGTATAACGATCGGCAGGGCTCCCAAAACCGACCAAAGTCTTCTTAAAGGAAGATCGGTACGAATCGTAAGCCATGCCATAGGCAACGAAATTAAGATTGATACTCCCACTACAGATGCTGTTAAAACAAAAGTGTTAAATAAAGTATTTAGGGTTTTGACACGAAATAATAATTGCCATGCTAAATCAGACGCGTCAAAAGCTCGTATAAGTAAATATACAAATGGAAGCATCATTGCTGCAGCTATTAAAATACATGGGATTAGTATAGAAATAGGTAAAGGGCCTATACC